>Ga0315338_1000765_pt1 | contig 57554 bp, 43 predicted proteins | sample ASW8metaG_FD_204518 | JGI IMG/M metagenome (GOLD analysis project Ga0315338, IMG submission 204518) | Ammonia-oxidizing marine archaeal communities from Monterey Bay, California, United States - ASW #8 | ecosystem: Environmental > Aquatic > Marine > Coastal | place: USA: California | collected... | reverse complement strand
AAAGAGTTGCATGGAATTCGAATAGTTGAGGATGCCGCTCACGCTTTTGGATCAACATTTAAAGACAAAAAAATTGGCGGATTTGGGGATATTACATGTTTCAGCTTCGACTCATTGAAAAATATAACATGTGGTGAAGGAGGAGTGATCATATGTAACGAGAAAGAACTGTATGAGCTCTGTAGAAAAAAGCGAAACTTGGGAATGGACAGGAAAAATCAGACCACCACCTCCTGGAAGGACCGTAGCTGGTCCTACGATGTTGACACACAGGGATTCCGCTACCACATGAGCAATATCAACGCGGCAATTGGTTTAGCTCAGTTGAGAAAGGTCGACAAGTTTATTTCCAGACGCCGGGAAATCTGCAAGAAATACGACGAAGCTTTCCGAACGGAGTCTAACATCAAGCACCTCCCTACTGATTACTCCACTGTAGCTCCACATATTTATGTGATTCGAGTGAGAAACAACCTGCGAGATCCATTGAAGCAACACCTCAAGGAACAAGACATTGAAACAGCCATCAGCTATATCCCAAACCACTTACATACGTTCTACCAGAAAAACGGCCTGAGTCTTCCTGAAACAGAAAAGGCCTACAAAGAAATCCTAACACTGCCACTCCATTACAAGCTTTCTGACGCCGATGTGGACAGGGTAATTGCGAGTGCCCATGAATTTTTTAAACAGAGAAAGTAAAAGCCCAAATCCAAAGTCGCTTGGTTTGAATTTAAAAAGTATTGACCCAGGGATTATAAATTTAATGTGTCTCTAGCTGAACTCACCTCTCATTCTTTGGTCACCGGAGATATACATTTCATGTACCAAAGGTAGGTCTCTCTAATCCCCTCTTCCAAAGAAGTTGTTGGTTGCCAGCCAAAGGTTCTTATTTTGCTTCCATCCAAACTTCTTTGAGCATTTCCGTCAGGTTTTGTCAGGTCATACGCTATTCTCCCTTTATAGCCCGTTATTTTCTTGATAATTTGTGCCAGCTCCTTAATTGATATGTCTTGTCCGCTTCCGACATTTATCACTTTACTGTCACTATAATTATTCATTAGTTGAATACAAGCCTCTGCAAGATTTTCCGCAAATAGAAATTCGCGTCTCGGTTTTCCTGTACCCCACAATTCTAAAACCTTCTGCGATTTCATTTTTGCAAAATGAAACTTCCTGATTAAGGAGGCCAGCACATGCCCATTTTCGCTGAAATTGTCATTGATCCCGTATACATTTGCCGGGACTACACAAATAAATTTTGTTCCATACTGCTTATTGTATGACTGGCACATTCCTATGCCAGCTAGTTTTGCTAATGCGTAGGGTTCGTTTGTGGGTTCCAGCGCACCTGTCATTAAATGCTCTTCTTTCATAGGTTGTTGGCAGTTTTTAGGGTATATGCAAGAGCTGGATAAAAACAGTAGTTTTTTAGTTCCATATTTGTAAGCAGCATCAATCACATTGGCTTGAATCATTAGATTTTGATAGATAAAGTCGGCAGGGTAGGCATTATTTGCCTGTATACCCCCTGTTTTGGCTGCAGCCAGAAAAACAAATTCGGGTTTTTCTTTGAAAAAAAACCGGTCTACCTTTTTCTTGGAGGTAAGGTCCAATCCCTTATGGGTTTTAGTAATGATCTGCGTATAAGATAATTCTTTTAATTTTCTCTTGATAGAGGAACCTATGAGACCTGTATGGCCTGCGACATATATTATGGAGGTCTTTTTCATATTCCAGTGTTCTTAGAGGGGGTACCAAGTAAAAACTTTACATACTTAATTCAAATATGGAAATGCAGGGAACAATTTTGTCGGTTTTTACTCAATAGCATTCAAAACATCACAGAGAGAAAATATTTTTTCCTCGGATAAATCCGGATAATTGCCAATATAGAAACCAAAAAAATGAATGTGCTCGATTTCGGGATATTTTTTATACTCTTCAGCTCCAACCAAATTTTTTAAATAGGGCTGCCTTAATTGGTTACCTCCTCCAGCACTTCCTCTTCGAAATTCAACCCTGACCTCCCTTAATTTTCGCATAACCCGTTCGCAAAATTTAAAATCCGGATTTTTTATTACCAGATTAAAAGCATAATTGCAGCTACCTTCCAGGTCAAAATCAGTTCTATACTTTTCTGAGCTCAGGTTGTTGAGAAATAATTCGAAGTTTTTCCGCCGCTTTTGATTATTTTTATCCAGTCTTTTTAGTTGGTTTCTGCCAAAAACAGCTCCAATTTCATTGTTTCGCATATTGTATGCGGGGAAAGCAAAAATGAACTCTGAGTTAAGTTCCGGGTTTTCCTTTAAATATTTTTTTTTCACTTCCTCGTCATTTGACTCTCTCACCATTCCATGCGAGCGGAACATTCTGCATAGTTGATATAAATCATTATCATTTGTGCAAATCATTCCTCCCTCGACAGTGGTCATATGGTGAGCGAAATAGAAAGAAAAATTCGACATCAAACCAAAAGAACCTAATTTGGCTCCTTTAAATGTGGCGCCATGTGATTCGCAAACGTCTTCAATCAGGGGAATACGTTTTTCACTTAAAACATCCAACAAATTTTCTGTTAATCCATTGAACCCTTGTACGTAAGTTATAAAAACTCCCCTTGTATTTCCACTGATTTTTCTTACAACCTCATTGTCATTCATGCAGAGGTTTCTTGGGTTGATATCCACAAAGACCGGTGTATATCCAACCTGGAGAACCGAGGCGATGTCTGAAACCCAGGTTAAGGTAGGAACTATAATCTCCCCCAAACCCGAAGTTTGCTTTAGAGCTGAAAGGGCAATTAAATTGGCTGACGAGCCTGAATTCATGAATACACTATGTTTTACCCCTAACCACTTTGACCATTCCTCCTCAAAAGCTTTTACATTTTCGGATTGGGTAAGAATAGGTTCCCCTTTTAAAAACTGAATAACAGCATCCAAATCTTCTCTTGGGATATTGTTTTCCATTAAGGGCCAGTTCAGGTTCATATTGCGTATTAAATAAATTTTAGTAAATTGATTTTTGCAAATTCCAGTCTTTCAGGGGTACCAATATCAAATAAAGGCTGATGAGTGTGAAATCCAGAGACTCCTTTTTTTATCAGGCGGGGGAAAATATCATGCTCCAAGGATGAGCTCTGCCCTGAAGGAATGTGCCGAAAAACTTCTTTATTAAACACATATATTCCAGCGTTTACAAGTCTAGAGTTTTTAGATGGGTTTTTCTCATCGAATTTAATAATTTCATTGTTTTCGTTTAGCTGAACAGATCCGTAATCATCTTGCTCTTGCGCTGATGTTACGGTAATGGAGGCAATTAATTTGCTGGAAACATGGAAGTCTAATAAGTTTTTTAAATTCGCGGCACAAAAAGAATCACCATTAAAACACAAAAAAGGATTGCTTTTTATCAGGGGCTCTGCATTTTTAACGGCCCCTGCAGTTCCCAAGGGATTCTGCTCAATGGAAAAAACATATTCAAGTGAATCATTTTTGTTTTTATAATAATTTTCAATATAATTGCTTTTATGCCCTGTGCATAAAATAAATCTTTTGTACCCAGAAGATGAGATATATTCGATTAAGAGGTCAAGAAAGGGTCGCCCACCGATCTCAACCATCGCTTTAGGTTGGTTTTTTATGAAAGGGCTTAGCCGTGTTCCCAGTCCTCCGCACAAAATCACAACATCAATGTCATTCGCTTTGCTGGAGAGAGCCATGATTAGGATAATTTATGTCTAGGGTATCTGGTTGTAAAACAATTACTTGGCTACCAAGCCTGTCAAACTCAAAGGGGACAGATAAAAATTTTCTCAACCGCTTCTTGATCGCTGGCTGGTCCTGAGGTTTGGCAAAAATCAGCATAAATCCACCGCCACCGGCTCCTAACAATTTACCTCCAATTGCTCCGGCATCCATGGCTGAGCTGTAAATATCATCAATAAATGGAGTGGTTATGCCATCACTTAAGCTCCGCTTAAGCTTCCAAGACTCGTGGAGAAGTTGTCCGAATTCGCAGAGATTGGTATCGCTGGTCAAAATCGAAACACCCTCTTCAACCATTTCGTACATGAGAGTGAGTTCTTTTTTTCTATTGGGTATGTTTTTAATTTTCTTTTCGGCTATATTTGAAGCGAATCTGGAAATGCCTGTGAAAAATAGCATTAAGTGGCTCCTCAATTCGTCAAATCTTTTATTGGCGATGGTAATGGGCATCTCATGGAATGTGGCTTTATCAATAAAATCTATCTTTTTAAATCCGCCCACTGAGGCAAATACCTGGTCCTGCAATCCGACATTTTCCTTGAGAATATTTTTTTCTATATGAATCGCTTCTAAAGCTAAACGGTTTTTTGATGGCATTTCTCCTTTCATGGCATAGAGCGCATGCAATAAGCCTACAGTAAAAGATGAACTGGACCCCAAACCAGTCCTTGCGGGAAGGTCGCCATCATGGTGAATTTCCATTCCGTTATCAATACCCATATATTCCAATGTAGCCCGTACCGCAGGATGTTGTATTTCGGAAACAGTTTTCACGGTTTCTACTTTTGAATAAGCAATTCGGTGCTTATGTTCAAAAAATGGTGGGAGACAACGGCAACTTATATAACAGTATTTATCAATTGTGGTGCCCAACACGGAACCCTTATTTTCATTGAACCAGGCGGGGTAATCTGTCCCGCCACCGAAAAATGAAATTCTAAAGGGGGTTTTAGTTATAATCATGCGTTATTTTCGCTTTGGGGAGATCTATGAATAAGTTGTTGCTTATTCTAGTGTCAAATATTTGAATATTGATTTCTCTTTATTACCTGATAACCTTTGATTAATTCTTCAATTCCTTTTTCAAGAGATATTTTTGCTTTAAACCCTTTCCCTTCTATCTTTTCATTGCTGACAATATAATCTCTTTTGTCGATGTCTTCCCCTATTGGAGATTCGGTAAAATAAAAGTTGGGGACAAACTTCTGGATTTTCTGGCATAGCTCTAATTTGCTGAGGTTGGCATCACTTAACCCAACGTTATAGGATTCGCCCTTCATCGAATCAAAATTTTTAAGGCAAAAAATGAATGCAGCGGCGGCATCTCGAACATGTAGGTAGTTTCTTTTAAAGCTTGCTTCAAAAAGAACCAGATAACGGTCATTCAAGGCACGGTAGGTAAAATCGTTTACCAGCAAGTCCAGTCTCATCCTTGGGCTGATACCAAAAACCGTCGCAAACCTCAGGGTGATTGTGTTTTCTTCCTGCAATAATATTTTTTCAATTTCCACCTTAAGTTTCCCATATAGTGAAATGGGCCGTAAAGGGGTATCTTCCGTGCAAAATTTCCCCTTTTCTCCTACGCCATAACCACTGTTTGTGGTTGGAAATATGATCCGCTGGTTTTTGCTTCTTTTTTTTAATAAGGTTTCAATGGCTTCAAAGTTGGTGGACTTAGCTCCTAGAGGGTCTCGTGCGCATATTGGGGCTCCGGTTAAACATGCTAGTGGAATGATTGCATCAACAACTTGAAGAGGTCCTAAAATTGTTTCCTCACTCCTTGCATCTCCATTGATAATTGTTAAGTTTTTATCATGGCAGCAATTCAAAAGTGAGGACTGATTATACATGAAGTTATCTATGACAATAACTTTATGCCCCATGAAAAGTAACTCGGGAACTAGAATTGATCCTATATAACCTGCACCACCAGTAACTAATATTTTCACTTTTTAGATCTCGGGTTTGTTTGAGACTGGCTGAAAATTATCAAGACCTTTTGCAACAAAATTTTTTGAAAGGTTTGTTAATATGGCCGGATAGCCAAATAGTACCTTTGTAAATTACCATGTGAAAAGGTGTAAAAAAAGAGAAAAAGCTTAAGTCTTTGAGCGGCATTAAGTTAATACATTAAATATTTTTCAATGACTGAAATTTTACTCCAGAGAGTTCAAATATTTTTTTGAACTTAAATATACAAAGTTTTTGTTTGTTTGAAACTTGGATCAAAACAAAGTTGCCAAATTATAAAATTGAATTCTCCAATTGAGACCAAGCTAATTTATATTGAATGCAGGTAAAGGAAAAGCTATAATTTGCTCAGTATTACTATTGTTTCCCTTTATTTTGGGCCCTGCCAAGGTGTTTTGGTATTTCCCATTAAATGTTTTATCTCATCAATTTAACTTTCCCCTCAACTTAAGTACCATGGCTGAAGAAATTGATGTTCTTCTCGTCACTCCTCCCAGCCGGGATAAAGTTTTCCAAGATCTTGGAGGAAAGCTTGCCGGAATAGAACCCCCTGTTTGGTCTACTCTAATGGCTACATTTTTGCGGGAAAAATATGTTTCAGTGAGAATTCTTGATGCCGAAGCTGAAATGATGGGGTTCGACGACACCGCTAATGAAATTGTAGATATTAATGCGGTGTTAACAGTTTTTGTCATATATGGTCACCAACCTTCCGCATCTACTCAGTGCATGCCAGCTGGTAGGGAGGTTTGTCAACGTGTCATTGATCTTGATTCACAAATCAATACACTTGTTATGGGTACCCATGCTTCTGCCCTTCCTGAAAGGACTCTAAAAGAAGAACCTTATAAGTTCGTATGTTCTGGAGAAGGCCCGGAAACCGTTTTTAAGTTAGTTGAAATATTAAAGGTTGGGGGTGATGAATTCGTTAGTGTCCCGGGTTTGTGGTATTTGAATGAGGGAGTTGTCTGCTTTAACCCCAAAGCGGATAACTTGGATCTCAATAGAGATATTCCTGGGCAAGCCTGGGACTTGCTAGATATGAGCCTTTATCGAGCTCATAATTGGCATTGTTTTGATCAAATAGAGCACAGACAACCTTATGCATCCTTACAAACGAGTTTGGGGTGTCCTTATAAATGCTCCTTTTGTTGTATAAATTCCCCTTTTGGAGGGGCTGGAATTCGTTACTGGTCGCCAGAAACGATTGTGGACCAGATTGATATTTTGGTGAGTAAATATTCTGTGAAGAATATTAAAATACCGGATGAAATGTTTGTTCTCAACGAGCAACATGTAATGGGTATCTGCGATCTTATTATTGAGCGGGGCTATGACCTGAATATCTGGGCATATGCGAGAATTGATACGATAAAAGATCGCTATCTTGAAAAATTAAAGCAGGCAGGTTTTAACTGGCTGGCTCTGGGAGTTGAGTCTGGCAGTAAATATGTCCGAGATGGGGTGGAAAAAGGTCGGTTTGATGATATTGATATTGTAAAGACGACTGAAAAAATAAAAAAACATGGAATCTATATTATTGCCAATTATATTTTTGGCTTGCCGGACGACACGACTCAAAGCATGCAGGAGACATTAGACCTGGCCTTGGAAATAAATGCAGAATGGGTAAATTTTTATTGTGCTATGGCTTACCCAGGGTCTCCCCTCTACGAAAAGGCAAAATCAATGAAATGGAAACTCCCTGATGATGTTGGAGGACCAGGTTGGATTGGTTATTCCCAGCATGGATTCGATACCCTTCCTCTTCAAACAGATACTTTGAGCGGGCAAGATGTCCTAGATTTTCGTGATAAGGCCTTTGAAATTTATTTTAGCGAACCTTCTTTTCTAAGAATGATCCAAGAAAAATTTGGTCAATCTGTGGTAAACCACATCGAAGATATGAGGAGCATAAAGTTAAAAAGAAGACATCGCGAAGCAAGGAGCACTCCGTAAACATGAATTTTGTTTTTTTTATGAAAATTCAAAATCTATCTGGTAGTCGGGGATATGAAATTGACCATTAAATTTAAATATAACGGAAAGGGGTATCGGTCTCGGAAAAACCAAAGCTCCAGCATGGATAAAGAGTTATTAATTGGGCTGTACCGCGATATGCTTCGAATCCGTATGGTCGAGGAGGCAATCGAAAGTCGTTATCATGAAGACGAAATGAAATCGCCGATCCATCTAGTTATTGGTCATGAGGCGGTATCATCTGGTAGTTGTGCGGCTTTGAATAAAGATGACCTGATTTACTGCAGTCACCGGACGCACGGACATTACCTCTCAAAAGGTGGAAGCTTAAAGGCCATGTTGTCAGAGTTGTATTGTCGGGGAAATGGCTGTTCGGGGTCCCGCGGAGGATCCATGCATCTCTTGGATAAGAGTGTTGGAATGGCAGGTTCATCGGCTATTGTTGCCGGTACTATCCCCATAGCAACCGGTGCGGCATTGAGTTTTAAATTGAGAAAACAAAATCGGGTTGTTGTGGTCTATTTGGGAGATGCAGGTACCGAAGAGGGCGCTTGCTGGGAAGCAGTAAATTTTGCCGCTTTAAAAAAACTTCCCATTATTTTTTTATGTGAGAACAATTTTTTTTCGGTGTGTTCCTCAATGGAGGTACGTCAGCCAACTGATGTCGAGATATTCAATAAGGCAGAAGGCTTTGGTCTTCCAGGGGTGAGGGTAGATGGAACAAATGTATTGGATGTCTTTGAAGTCACGCAAGAAGCGGTTTCCAGAGCTCGAAAGAATGAAGGACCAACCTTTATTGAAGCGATTACGTATCGATGGAGGGGGCATGGTGGTGCTGGTGATGATAGCTCGTCTGGTTATCGCGACCAGGAAGAAGTACGTCATTGGGAGCAGTACTGTCCGATAAACAGTTATTATGATCACTTGGCTTATTTGAAAATTATTGATGGAACGACAAGAAACCAGGCAGAAAAAGAAATCCGTGAAGAAATCCAGGAGGCGTTTGAATTTGCAATTTCCAGTGCTAACCCAGAAGAAAAAGATCTTTATACTCATGTTTATAGCGAATAACTTTCTAGCAACCGAAATTTATGCCTTGGGCTGAAGCTTTAATCGCATCAAAATCTAGCCAACTTCCCACTCCTAAGGAGGGCAGGGTGCTTTCCTATGTAGAAGCCCTGAACGAATCCTTGGCCCTGGCTTTAGGGTTAGACCCAAACGTGATTGTTTTGGGGCAGGGAGTGAACGACCCTAAAGGGATGTTCGGGGTCACAACGGACCTGTATAAGAATTTCGGGGTAGAGAGGGTGTTCGACACTCCACTTTCAGAAGAGGGAATGTTTGGGATTTGCACCGGAGCGGCCATGAATGGAATCCGTCCTGTTTACCTTCATAACCGTCCAGACTTTCTTCTTCTTGCATTTAACCAAATTGTTTCCCATGCAAGCAAGATCCATTATATGGACAACGGTGAGACAAATGTACCTCTTGTTGCCTGGGCGGCCATCGGAAGGGGATGGGGTTCGGGAGCACAACACTCTCAGGCAATCCAAGGACTTCTTTTGGGTGTACCCGGTCTAAAAATAGTAATGCCCAGTACTCCCTACGATGCTAAAGGACTTATGCTGGCAGCAATTGCCGATAACAATCCAGTACTGGTTTTTGAGCATAGGTGGTGCATGCGAAATAATGGTGTGGTCCCTGAGGGAATGTATAAGGTGCCTATTGGAAAAGGTGTGTATCGTCGAAAAGGAAATGACCTTACCATCGTAGGAACTTCCCATTCCATAGAGTTGGCGACCCAGGCTGTTGACGAACTGGCAAAGTCCGGGATCACTGTCGATGTCATTGACCTAAGAACTATCAAGCCCATGGATGAAAATATCATTCTTGAATCTGTCCAAAAGACAGGGAAAATCCTGGTTGTGGATACAGGATGGGAAATGGGAGGAATTTGCGCAGAAATTGGTTGTAGGGTGGCAGAAAAAGGATTTTCACATCTTAAAGCTCCCGTCAGGCGTATGGGGTTACCGGATATCCCCACCCCAGCTGGTTATACCCTGGAACAACTTTACTATCCGGATGTTAAAAAGTTTGAGCAGGTGATTCGAGAAATGGTCGAAAAAAATTAAAGGGAGATTTATTTGCCTGTATTCTGTCTAAGGGGCCAAATGCATAACCGCTAGAGGGGAGAGCTATCACATAGACACCGCCCATTACGACAGTGCAATCCGAGAAAAGCTCTTTGCACATTTCTCAAAATTCTTTCTAAAGAACCACTCTGGTTTTCAAAAAGATAACAAGGTTATAAATTTCTCAACGGCTTTCAAGCATAAAATAAAACCATCTATTGTGCCTTGACAGCCCTGCGAATTTGTGGAGAATTAACAATTGACTTTCCCAGACACCAGAACCTACGCCTGTAATTATCTTCTCTAATTAATATGATGAAATTGGATATCTTAAAGGGAAAAGGGATTTCTTAATATTGCTAGATATATTAGAGAAATAGATGATAGCCTTTGCGAGTAAATGTCCTGCTGATAAGGAGATATCCGCACTATTAAAGATATGAAATTATCGCAATTCGAGAGGCGCAATGATTTAAAGTCCCTGCCGAATCTTCCAAACCTAGCATTACTATACCAACACATTATTTTACTCCGGAAAGTCTGTAATACTCTCATTCCCTTAAAGTGAATACTCATGCCGAATAATATGAAAAACTAAATGAATAAACTTACCACAACATTACTTATACCGGCAATAAATGAGATAGATGGCTTGAAGGCCATCATGCCAAAAATCGACAGGTCTTGGGTGGACCAAATCCTGATTGTAGATGGAAATTCCAACGATGGTACAGTTGAATTTGCAAAGTCCCAAGGCTATGAAATACACGTTCAATCTCAAAAGGGACTTAGACATGCCTATAATGAGGGTTTCAAAAAAGTCCGTGGGGATATTGTTATTACCCTCAGTCCGGATGGAAACTGCATTCCAGAATATATTCCTAAGCTCATAGAAGAAATGAATAAGGGCTTTGATATGGTCATTGCCTCACGGTATAAAGATGATGCTAAAAGTGAAGATGATGATCTATTAACCGCTTTCGGCAACAAAATGTTTAATACCATTACTGGGCTTCTTCACAAGTTTCCCTATACAGATTGCATGGGAATATTCAGGGCATATCGTACCCAATTTTATTACGATTTGGGTTTGGACAAGGATGAAAGCTATAGACCAGAAAAAATATTCCAGACAATTTTAGGCATAGAACCGCTTTTATCGGTGAGGGCGGCAAAAATGAAATTAAAAATTGGAGAAATTTCCGCAGATGAACCTCCCCGCATTTACGGAGTCAGAAAATTGCAAATCTTTCGTTGGGGAGGGGCTTATATGAGCCAGGTAATTTTGGAGTATTTTTCTAATAAATACCGCGCAAAATAGCAAATTTTCAAGCTGCTTTATTGGAACCAATAAATTGAAAGCAGGACTTGCTGTCTGAGGATCACTTTACGGTGGATAGTACGTTGATCGATGTTTGGGCTTCGATGAAAAGTTTTCAACCTAAAGAAACCCGACAGTCGACTTTCGAGGGGAGAAAATCGACCGTTTGACGAAGCAAACCAAATGGTCGAAATCTTTGAAGTAATCGAACATTAAACACTTGGCATCTGGTTCTGGTCGATGAAGGTCACGTCAATCCCGGAAAAAGATTTTTTTTAATTCACTTTCCAGGTTCGACAAGTCGTCCGGGTTTTCCACATCAATAAAATAAGTAGCTTCCAACCCTTTTTCTCGCACATCCATTCGACGGAGGTCTGATACCAGTACATGGTTCCCGATCACTTGATCAAATTGGGTCAAAAAGCCTTCTGTCTCCTCAGGTTTTCCTTTCCAATCCAAGGATAGGCAAAGGTTCTTCTTTTTCGTTTCCCCCTTTGTCCATTTAAAAACAGCCCTGACTACCAGAATTAATGGCCCTGCCACCAAGGTTGGTATTCGTTGGTCCGCTCCCAAACCCAATCCCATCGCAATAAATAAGTAGGCCAGCTCTTCCGGCTCTTTGATGGGGGTTCTAAAACGGACAATAGAAAGGGCCCCAACCAACCCCAAGATTAATTACCAACGCCGTCAACGACAAGGGAGTTTGGTTAAAAAGATCCAGTTTCTATTCCATTCATTCTCCAAAAATTATCTCTGAATTCAACTTGCAAGCTCAAAGGTTAAGGTAGTGAAAAATTCTTAAGGGCATAGCTAAAACTATTAAATTTAAAAGCCTGTCAGCCAATTTTGTGGTTCATTGAGGCAAACCACGCCTCATGAAGTTTTCATAAAGTTGATTGACATCAATAGATTCTTCTATTAAATTTTTTCCATCTAAAATAATGGAACTACCATTTTGAAGCCTAGTTTCTGGAGCAGAACCCAAAAAAGATATATTATTTGCTTCAATACTTGCAGAACCAAATTCTGGTTTTTTGATATATGCCATCATTCCGGCAACTTTACTTTGTTTTATAGTAGAATGCGAAATATCCAGAAACGAACCGTCTTTGCTAGTAACCCCCGTCCCCGAACGCTCTATGTAAATAGAGGTGGCTTTCATCCAACTCTTTTCCCCAACTGAAAGAGCTTTGTCAATTATATTATGAAAACGAACGCTATTTACCGTTACATTGCTAAAACTAATATCCAAGCCATCTCCTCCTTCTGTCATGCCAATATTTTCAAATGAACTGTTTTCGATTTTACCTTCCGAATAATCAGCATCGAATCCATCAGAAAAAGTATCTCGAAATTCAATACTAGCCAATTGAAACTTGGAATGAATGATGTTCAATGCATCTTCTGCGCGGTTTCCCTGGAAAATACAATGGTCCATATTTATATTGCTTCGGTAGAAGGTGACGCCTCCCGAGAGCTCCCAACCTGCATGCTTTATACCGGATGTATTGAGAACTGTTACCTGAGACCATTTAGAGGTTTTGCTGGATGCTAATACGGACACACCTTGCCAAAGAGCATCGTCTCCTTGTCCCTCTGCCCCTTTTAACAAAATTGGAGCACTTTCTGTACCTTGAAAATATAGAGGACCACGGGCAATCAATCCTCCTTCGGGTTCAAATTCCAAGGTAGTTCCCGCCGCTATAGTCAGACTGGAACCAACTGGCAAAATCAACCGACCTTTGACCTTCCAGCTACCTTTCTTAATATGCAGGGAACGTTCGTTTTCCTTAAATGTGAGAAAAGGATGTTGAGTTAATTGTTCTTTTAAACGGGAAGCAGGGATGGGATTATTTGTCAAAATGGGATAATATTTAATTGCAAGAGATTTATATAGGCGTTTTTCTCCTCTAATGTTTGCCGTCACCTGCAATGAAAAATTGCCCTGATTTTTTAAAGGCTCATAAAAAAGCCTGAGAGTTTTTGGTATTCCGCTATGCGTGGAAGGAGATATCTTTATAGGAAATTCAACCTTTGAAACGGGGTTGAATGATAAACTGCTACCGTCATTCCTTGAAACCCAGTTTATGGATTGCACCTCCACTTTAAATCCTGTCAAATTCTCAAGCTCAAGAAAAGAAGAACCTTGATTTTCTATATTATAGGTATGAAGAAGAGCGGGAAAATTCTTAGGGGATTCATTGGGGTAGTTAACCAACTCCAACAATTTTTTCTCATTTTGACTCACCTTTAACAAATTATCAGCGCGTTCTATTATTGATTCCCAGGGAAATTCTGACAACAAAAAAGCTTCTTTTTTTAATATTGGCAAATATTTTTGTTCAATACCTTTTAGCTTAGCAATTAAATCTCCTTCTAAAGTATCCTTAGCCAGATTCCGAAGGTTTTTTACATACACAGAAAAAATTTCAGGAGAGCTTAGGAGGTCCTTGTTAATATCAAAATGGCCTATTTTAATCTCACCTGGGGACAATCTAGCCTTCAATGCTAAGCTGGCATCATATCCGATGGGCTCTATTCTCATCGTAATAGGATTCAGGTATAAAACAAGGTTTTGCCATGCAGTAGAATGGAACGCACCCCAAAACTCGGCAACCGCAAGAAGGCTTCCTATTTTTTCAATATCAAAAACTTCAGAAGCCGAAATTTCATTTTTTTGGAATGCACGTAACAACCCTACGGCAATGGCTAAATCCTTGGATAGTTTTTCTGATTTTGCTATACGGGACGAACCAAAAGAGTTTATAAAAGGTTTAACATAATTAAAATCAGTCCAACCTACTAATGATCTTTTTTGTTTGTCTTCCAAGATATGTTGTGCCCAATTTAAAGAGTCATCAAACCTAACAATTACCCCTTCACGCCTTCCGCTATTTTCAAGAAGTTCCTTGGAAAAGTGTTCTTCTATGGCCATTACCCCAATATCATCACCATTGATGACCACATTAACAAAAAAATATCGGGGCGCCAAAACACCTACATGACGTAATGTTTCTCCAAAAAGCATTTCCCCATGAAAGGCTCTAACCCAGGGAGCTTGAATTGAGAATCTCCTTAATCCAAAAAGTTGGTCCTTTCCTTTAACATGAACACGATAAGACCACTTTTTTTCTTGCAAATGATCTGTCGCGTCTCCTTTTAGTCTTAATTTTACCTTTATAGCCCTATTACCATGACGGATGATTGCAGGCACAAAATCATCTTCTCCTTTAACAAGTAGGCCTAGTTTCAATGCTTCATCCCGCTTATTAAAAACTTTCTGCAAATGTTTAAACTTTATATCAATTGCGATCTTGGGAATTTCCTGAGGTAGTTTAAATGACAAAATATTTTTTGGCGCTAATAATAAAGCTTTAACCGGACCCACACTGGCTATTGATGACCAGTATCCCTTTCTGTGTGCCCAACTCGCAAGATTTGAAGAAGATGGTGTCCAACTATTTTTTGATGCCTGATATTTAACAACCACCAAAAAAGTAATAAGACTTGTAATGATGCAAGCAGATAAAATTATCACCAATAGCCCGATCGAAGATATCTTTTTATGAGACTTTGAATCTTTTGCTTGAGCAACTGGAAGAGCAGTCGAATTCTTAATTATCATGGCAGGTTTTATTGACTAAATTTGCTGATGATTTAGAAATAAAAATCCAGTGTGGAATAAATATAATTAGGTGGCCATATAAAAGATGATTTCAAAAAAATCTAAATTCATTTTTAAAACAACCCTTTGAAGTAAAAAGAATATGGGATAAACAAGTATATCTCTTTTGATAGAAAAGTATGTAGTTTAATTTTTCAGGACAATTCATTATTATTGTGAATATGAAAAATATAAATCCACTTAAAAAAATGGTGTCAATCTCCCTGATTCATATAAAAATAGTCTACCTAAAAAATCTAAATTATAACCCTCCTGAGACACTTGAGTAACGCAAAGCGCAAAGCCCTCGAAAATCTCCGCAGAATTACCGACCTTTAATACATAGCTAGCCAGATACCAAACTATTTGCATTTCACATTTGGCTGGATGGTTTTTCAATAAGTCTAGTGGCGGCAAAGATCAGTAATACTCCGAAAGGAATGACTATAAACAGCCATGGCAGGACTGGATCAGAATAAATCAGTTCAATTCTGCTTTTTCCTGAGCCCGGCAACAGAATACCTTGAAATGCATGATTAGCCCTTATAATTTTTGTTTCCTTGCCATTGACAAACGCTTTCCATTTTGGATCATAATTGTTTGAAACGATGAGCATCCTGGATCCGTGGGTGGTTGTCTGCATTGTCATCCGATCTGGTTCATAGGTAAGGAACTCCAAGCGCTCAGGAGTTTTCAGTTGATTTTCCCCATTGGTTGGGAAATCCCCTATCCCACCTGCATCCTCTTTCGCCAAAAAAGCCCTGCTCTCCAGATCTTTAAAGGTTGCTTCTCCCAGCGCCTCTAGAACTTCCTTTCGGGTTGAGAAAATGGTCACACCCGATGCCAAATAAGCCCTCTGCAAATAATCTTTCATTTCATAAATGAAGTAACGCACTGGTTCTCTTCTCCTCCCCACCGGGCCAATGCGCATCAATTCAATAGAAGATATTATTCGATCCGCTATTTCCCAGGGCTTTAAGGCCCAGGATGAGTTGGGGCTATACCATTCTCCATCATTAATTCTTACTGACGCGGAAAACTGATTCATGCCACCAATGATTCTGTTGGAAATAACGTATTTAACATTTGCAGCCATAAGAAGTGGGAGGTTCCAATCCCCAACGCTGAGCGACAGGTTATATTTGAATTCGGGGTGGGGCTGGTCACCTACTTGGAGATATAGCTCATAATTATAAGTTTCAAAAAATATCTTCTCCTCAGGATCTCGCATTAATTGCGGAGAAACTAGAAGTTTAAAATAATCCTTGTAATACCTGTTAAATAAAGGCCCTCGCCCACCTATATATTCAAGACCATAAGTTTCAACAATCGCCGGCCGGTTGCCAATCATGGCAACGCGAAAGGGTTTGGGCTCATCGGCCATATCTCTAAACACCGAATGGCTTTCGAAATGCCGCTTGTAAATTTTGTTGTCCATAGTAATAAAGCGCAGAAACCTTGAAGTGGCCAGGGTTCCGATCAGAATAATCAACACCAGGATCCAAGCAGTTTTTCTTCTCATACCCTCTGAAGAGGTGGATGCCATAGCCGCAAAAAAAGCCGGTTCCGCATAAAGAAAAAGTCCTACAGTAACAAGAGCATTCAGGAGTTTCAGCGTGGGGGCAATTTGCTCAGATAAGGCGCAGCAGTTGTTGTCCAGATTATAAAGATACAATAGTGACCCAATGGCCAAACTGATACAAAGCAAACGAATTTTTCCCGGCTGTTGACTCAGAGCTTTGACTGCTACCACCCCATAAAGGGTCATGCAAAATGGCACGAGGTAAATGGTAAGACGGGTTTCGATCTTTTCAATAAAAGTCCCTGCATACAGTCCACTTAAATCCGATCCACTGATTCCCGGAAGAATCATAATGAAGAATAATAGGTAGGCGTATCGGCGCACTTCCCGAGAAGTAATAATTAGCGGGATACTGGCAATCAAGAAGGGAAATAAAAGGGCTTTGATTGAAACCCTTGCATATACGTCATACCAGATATACTCCAGGAATCCATAAACATACTTGATGGCAGGAATTGAAGGGTTGATAGCTTCGGGATATAAACGGTGTTGGAAGGGAATATAGTCTAAAAGAGTGTAGACTGAGGGAACAAAAAGCAAGCTGTAGCCGATCCAATATAGCCAGAATTGAAGGAACCATTGTTTCCGGGATGCTTTCTTAAATGACGTGATGACAAAAATCAACACCAGATGAAGAACAGGATAAGCTATTGTAAGGATCGGATAGGACCACCAGGCAAAAAGCATTAACCAAAAGAAGCGTGATGCGAGGGTAGTTGTTCCGGGAGATACGTTAGGCCGGTTGTGAAGGCATAAAAAGAAAAATGGAAACATAAAATTAAAAGGAGCAGGAGGAAGAGCTGATAGCTGGAGTTGGCTGTTTAGAGCAAATAGCAATCCTCCCAAAAGAGCGAATTTTTGTGGAATATCAGTAAATACCTGTATAAAACGGCACATGCCATAACCAGCAAGGGTCATAAGAAGGATGACCTGGAAATGATATATCAACCAGAGGGGGAATACTGTGGAAAGCAATACCATGAGGTACGTTGGACCAAAATGAAAAGCATACGAAGGCATGCCTCCAGCCATGTTCGGATACCAGGTCAAGAATCCGTAGTCCAGGATTAAATTCCCTAATCCCAAATAACGTCCAAATTCAGACTCGAAGGTATCATGCATCCGGATCGGGGCGTAAGGACCCAGGATGACCTTGTCCAAATGAAAGAATATGGCGAAAAGAAAGAAAAGAAAAAAGATTTGCTTTGAAGTCAAACGATTTTCAAGGTAGGAAACCATTTATGAAAAGTTAAAATTAACTAGAATTGCTGAAAAAACCATGATTTTAATAAAATTTAATTCATTCGATAAAAATTCCTGAATTACTCAGGGAGAGTGGGACGTTTTACTATGAATATTTTTCATTTTTTTGGACTTGCCAATAAGATTTTTAACAAATCCCAAAAAAAGCGAAAATATTTTTTTTACCAAAATGTCTTCCTGCAAAAAAGGTTTCCGTAATCTAACTGAAAATTTTGCCCGGGGAAGTTATCTTCCCCTGCGAAATTTTATCATTGCCGGATTGTCTGTCTGAATGGGGGGAACTAAATCTTTGAGTACCGTCTTTCTTAAAGAAACAGGTTCAAAATCTATTTTCTTTTTCACAAGAGAAAATAAATTCATAAATTTCCATCCAATGTATTCTACGCACATTTCAATAGTAGGTTTAATACCATATTTTTGAAATGACCATGGCAAAATAAATAAAACCGAGAAGTAGCGGGCATGCCAAAAGAAAGTGGGGTAATGCATCGGGATCAATCCCGGAATCTCATTCTTGATTAACCACCAGATAGATGAAGACCATTCATCATGCCCTGTAAGTTTTTCTTTCGCTCGAGCGGGGTAAGCATAATAACCCGAATCGGCATCAACTTTCGGTTCAGAATTTTCCTTTTTCAATCTCACTTGAGAAAAGTGACTGAAATTTTTCATAATTATTTTGTCATATTTTTCAATTCCCCATTTCTGGACAAATGCGTTTCGGGTCTTTATTTGAATTTCGAAATGCCAATCTTCAAGCATTAACCGTGGATAGTCTGTGAAATTAATATTTGTTTCCCCATCCCTGGCATCGCGATTTGAAATTTTTAGCAAATAATTTTCTTCGTCCTCAATGGTCGGCCCGATAAGGCCTTTTCTTCGGGCAAATTCATATAATGGCGTTCCCGGCAAGGCTTGGGCAAAATTTATTCCTGCATTATTGGGATCAATTTCCGGGGACAACTCCGCATAAAAACAAGCAAACTCTGCTGTCTCCTGTATCGACTCTGGGGTTTCACCCGGCATTGCTATTACGAACTGCAGGCAGGTCGCTAGATTATTTTCAACGGTCCATTTTATTGCATTATAGTTTTGCTCCACGCTGGTGACTTTATCCATAACATCCAGCATAGCTTGGCTTCCGCTCTCTAATCCATAAGATACTTTACAGCAACCAGCGTCCTTCATATTTCTTAATAAATCATTTGAAACAGTTCTAGCCCGCATCCCACTTACTGTCCAAATCAGATCCCTGGGTTTGATCGCTATTAGGAATTCATTTAGCCATTTTTTATCTGAGCCAAAATTTTCATCTCCAAATTGTATAAATCCAACATTATGCTTTTCGATAAAATAATCTATTCTTTTCATTAAAATTGGCACAGGAATAAAACGTATCCCTGTATCCCAACGATGGCAAAAAGAACATTTAGCAACGCAACCCTTACTTGTTACAATTGTAAATGTTGATTTGTTTTTTCGGTGAGGCTCATTATATTTAGGGTCATGACCAAATTCGAGCATAGCAGCTGAAGATGAGCTGGGCTGAATATAAAAATCCAATTGACCATTTTCTTCCATAATCGACCAATCAATGTCATAAATTTCACCCGCCTCAATACTTTTTGCATAGGGAGTCATTACAAGCTCACCCTGCTCATCTAAAAATGCGAGTCCATCCACATTCTTAAAGGCGCTTTTGGATTTAGCACTCAGCCAACACTGAACAAAATCAACAGCTACTCTATCCCCTTCACCGGAGCAGACAAAATCAACTTCTGTTTTTTTAAGAAGAACTTCTGCTGATGCCCCAAGGTTTCCACCTAAAATGATTGAAACATCAGGTAGAATTTTTTTAATATCCCGGCACAACCTTTTTGTATAGGCATAATGAGTCGAAACCACCGCACTGATCCCAATAATATCGGGCTTTTCTTTTTCAAAGTAAGCGATATTTTCTTCATCGCTTGGACGAAGGATATCAAGGTTATAAAAATGCGTGTCCTTAAACCCAGCTCTTTTTAGCGTAGATATAACAGACAAACTGCCTAGTGGAGGAAAATTTGTCGGCGTGTCTCTGAGAGGTAAAGTCAGTACAATGATTTTTGGGCAATTACTTTTTTCAACCACTATTTCAACTCCAAGATAAATAAAAACCGTCTTCTTCTCAAAACTTTAAGTAGCCCCTATTCAGCTGTAGGAAAATTCACCCAAACCCATCCCGCCATAAAGCAAAAAAACAGGTCTTTAACTCTTGATAAAAGCTCAAAGCTTTAGGGTGCAATCAGGCTACTGATAGATAAAAATTCCATTACTGCATGGTAATAAAAATTTTAAATTGTTTCTATCAGTAAATATCTCCAGTTTGAATTTATTTTTTAAATACTTCTTTAGATAAACATCCTCCAATTTTACCTGAAATCGGCTAATCTGTTGGAAATAAAGTATTTAATGTTTGCGGCCAAAAGGAGTGGGAGGTCCCAAGCCTACATAACAAAAATTGGCCACGAGAGGAATCTCATAACCCATTGATTTAACTGGAGCCAGCGGGCGGAATTGCTTCACCCCAAGGGTTATTATATAGAACGGGAAGAAAATAGATTATTTTTTATTGTATTAGACTGATAACATTGATGTTATTATATCTACTATAATAAACCCTCAAGGTCTGAAAAATAGAATTCGATTAATCAACTTTCCGCCAATCCGTTGAAAATCCAATAGTTTTATATATGAAAGGTAGAGACCAAATATACAAGGCTCTTTCGTATGCTTCAGTCGGAGCCGATACACTAGTTATACATTCATCCCTTTTGCATCTTGGCTCACGTTCGCAAAAAAAACATGACTACCTAGCAGCTTTAAATCAATTGCTGTTAGACGGGAAAACCATCCTGCTCCCTTCATTTACTTTTAGTTTCTGCGCAGGTAAAAATTTTAATATTGAACTATCAAAATCTGAAACGGGAATTCTGGCAGACTGGTTTATGGAATTGGACGTTTCAAGTCGGACGCGTCATCCGATTTATTCCTTTGTGGTAGCAGGTCAATATGCCCATGAAATTCGCGCTTTAAATAATAAGACAACTTTTTCTGAAGATTCGACCTTTGGCTGGATCGAAGAAAGAAATGCGCGAATTATAATGTTAGGTTGTGATTGGCGGTATTGTACGCAATTTCATCGTTACGAGGAAGAGGCAAATGTTCCTTACCGCTATTATAAAAACTTTGAATCGATAGTAAATTATGGTGATGGCGAAATGTCTGGATCATCGCTTATGTTTGTACGTGAATTTAATACCCTACCTGACCATGAAAATGATTTCTCTGTTGCCATTCAATTATTAAGAAAGCAGGGCGATTTTATAAGTCTTAGCCTGTTTGACGGTAAAGTGGAGTCAATTTCTTGTCGATCATTAGCTGAAATTTGTAGGGCACAATTGGATGCAGATATTTTTTCCTTTATTAAAGAACCAAGAAAAGTTCAGTACTTACTAAAACAAAAAAAAAACAAAAAATCTATAAAGTTGGCATTGCTTGGTTCGTCTAATCTTGAGTTTTTGAGCAAGGCGCTAATGAAAGTCTGTACGCGTTATTTAGATACGTATTCGGTAGAAATTTATACGGTACCATTTGGGCAACTCTTCAATAATATTTATAATGATTCTTCAACGTTGTATTCATTTGAACCTGACGTGACGATTTTCATCGACCGTCTAGAAGACGTTTTGCATGTCAATCATCTTGAAAACTTTGCGGATAAGAGAGAGAAAGCAGAGATTTTAGTTAATGAGTATATAAATGCCATTGAGAAATTTTTGACTAAAAACAATGGATTAACCATTATAAACAACTTCATACAATCTTCTATTTCTCTCTCAAATTTGTCTATCCTAATTGATGATTGTAATCATATTTTGAAAGACTTTGTAAACAAAAAAGACCAGATCAGTCTCTTTGACCTTAATAACGCTGGACTCAGAGAGGACAATAACGCGAGGTTTGATCCCAGAATTTGGTATATGGGTCGTTTTCCATATTCTGTAAGTTTTACCTCATCAATTGCAGAGGCGATCTGTGGCCTTGTTGTATCTCATTTGGGGTTGTCGGCACGTTTGGTCATTTTGGACTTAGATAATACATTGTGGGGTGGTGTATTGGGTGAAGATGGCATTGGCGGAATACAAATTGGCGGCGACTATCCGGGCAATGCATATGTTGATTTTCAGAGGTGTTTAAGGCAACTGTCTGAACGAGGTGTGGCTCTGGCTATTTGCAGTAAGAATCATGAAGGTGATGTTTTCAGTGTATTTAAAGAACGCAAAGAAATGGTGCTTAAAAAGAAGGATTTTGTTTCATTTCGAATAAATTGGAATTTGAAGACAGAAAATATAATCCATATTGTTGATGAACTTGGATTAGGTTTGTCCAATATATTATTCGTGGATGATAATCCGGTTGAAAGAGAGTTGGTCAAAAAATTTCTTCCTGAAGTGCGAGTATTAGAGTTGCCTGATGATCCGGCTTTTTATATACAAGCTCTTCAAAAAAGTCCCTATTTAGTTTCCAATGGATTAACTGAGGAAGATCGTAAGCGAGTTAAGAGTTATCATGCACGCGCTGAAATCAATCAACAGCGGATAAACTATTCTGACACACATTCTTTTTATGCCTCGCTAGAAATGTGTTTACACATTAATTGTCTCTCAGAGAAAAACCTAGCAAGAGCGGTACAATTAGTTAATAAAACCAATCAGTTTAATGCAACTGGCCTCCGTTTTAGTGCGGCTGCATTGCAAAACTTGGTTGAGAATGGTAGTGCTATTTATGTTATCGGACTACAAGATAAATATACGGAATTAGAGAATATTGGTGTATTGATTGTCGATTGGAAACAGGATTCAAAGGGTATTGCGGGCATAACAAACTTGCTTTTATCATGCCGCGTTCTAGGTAGAGGAGTAGAAACGGGTGTATTGTCTTGGCTTCACACTGTAGCAAAACATAGAGATATTAATACTGTAATAGCTAATATCCGCTTTCAGGAAAGAAACAAGCCTATACATAATTTATACTGTGATCATGGGTACAAAAAGGGTTCAAAGACCGGCGAGTGGATCTTGAATCTTTCAAAAATTACGCCCACGACGCCTGATTGGATTAATATTACAAGTGACGTGGCTTGGAAAAAAAATACAACTCCTGCACCATTAAAAGATTCGTTCCATGATAAAAGCAAAAATTTAGAGGATTTGTTTTTAAATTTTTTTAAACTTAGTAGCGCCACAAATCTTTCTCAGCAAAGCATAGGCATTACTCCTGGTTGGGATTCATTGAGACACATTGAATTCTTGTTGTACTTGGAAGAAAGTTTGTCGATACATTTTAGTTCAGTGGAACTAGATGGTACAACTCGATACATAGAGTTAGAAAAGCTAGTGGAGGAAAAGTGCTCATAAATCAGAATTATTCTATGGATCGGGTTTTCTTGTAGTTATGATAAAAATCAAGATCTATAACTAGATAAAAGCGGCCAAATAAAGAAGATCTTAAAACTTTTAACAAGAACCTCAACGATCTTTGCGAATTATTAGAGGAATATGAAAAACGTGCTCTTCCCTCTGAACTGCCTACGCGACAGAATGCACGTAGCAGCTTAGTAGCCAAGCGAGATATCTCGTTGTGGAGCGATTTTAAAGAATAATTTTTTATAGCACTTATAGTTGAGTAAAGTATTTTGTTTAATCGGCACGTTCCTTTTATTCAGCGTGAGGTATGTATAAAACCCCTGGATAAGTTATTGAAAATAGGATTTGTTGGTATTCCCAAAAATAAGTGCTGGGCACGGAAATGAATTAATGTCAAACGCTCGTGTGAATAATAATATCAGTGAGGAAATGAACTCTTTTCTCAAGCGACTATTTCCTATCTGTCGAAGTATTACTGGGAATGGCAATAGAGAAACATTGAGAATTCTTCAGGAAATTGTCCCGTTCGAGATTAAAGAGTACCCATCTGGTGCAGAAGTTTATGACTGGGTAATTCCAAAAGAATGGAATATTCGAGATGCGTGGATCAAGGATGGAGGTGGAAATCGCATTATAGATTTTAAACAATCAAATATTCATGTGGTTAGTTATAGTTTGCCAATTAATCAAAAGATGTCCTTTGAAGACCTAAAACTCCATCTGCATTACTCGGAGGATCTACCAGAAGCAATTCCTTACCGTACCACTTATTACAATCAAAATTGGGGGTTCTGTGTTACAAAAGCTCAATTTGATGCCCTAGCAAATATTGACGGTGAGTTGGAGGTCTGTATTGACTCTAGCCTTAATGAAAGTGGTTCTTTAACGATTGGTGAACTAGTTATCCCCGGAAAAATATCTAAAGAAATTTTAATCTCAACCTACTTTTGCCATCCTTCACTTGCCAATGACAATTTAAGCGGAACAATTATGACTGCTTTTTTAGCACGTGAACTGATGATGAATGAAAATCTGAATTATAGTTTTAGGATAATATTTGTGCCTGAAACCATTGGGGCTATTACCTATTGTGCTATGAATGAATTTATTATGAAAAATATTGATCAAGCTCTTGTTGTTACTGGTGTCGCTGGTCCAGGAAAATATGGATACAAGCAATGTTTTGAGATCGATCATCCGCTTAACTATTTTATTGAAGAGGTGTTTAAAGAAAATACTATTGATTTTGTGACATATCCATTTGACGTACATGGAAGTGATGAAAGGCAATATTCATCGCAGGGTTTCCGTATAAATACTGCGTCATTGACAAAGGATAAATATTACGAATATGACTACTATCATTCATCACTTGATAATCTTGATTTTGTTGATAGCAAGTTTATGGCCAAAACATTAAATCTCCATATTCAACTATTAAAGAAACTGGATAAAAATATTTTGTTCAAAAATAAAATTGACCACTGTGAGGTTATGTTGTCACGGCATGACATTTATCCCAAAACCGGCGGGAATTTATTGCCGGATGAAAAGATGGATGCTCTTGATATAAGGCTTTGGTTGCTGTTCTTGTGTGATGGAAAAACCTTTTTGCATGAGGTTTCGAAGAAACTTAAAGTTTCTATCGAAATTATTTATCAAGAGGCAAAGGTATTGAGTGATATGGGAGTTTTGGAAAGGGTAGATATTAAGTAAGGGTCAGAATCAAAAGTTCTCTATGACCCTTACTTTATTAGTTTCTAAAAAGTGCTTTTCCTCTTTTAAGCGCCATAAAGTTTATACAAATTGTAGATAATTCTCCCAAGTTTTAAGCCTCTACCTTAAACCTACATACCGAAAATATTCTAATAGTTAGCGCTATTTTTTTGGGTCGGTTTGATGAGAGATATTAGACTTCCATGTCAATAAATCTTTACTCTAAGCTGGTTTTTATAAGAAAACTATATTATTCTCTTTAGCATGGTTTATTAATGTTTACAGTGCTTTTTCTTATAAAAATACCTTTTATATGAAAGAATGGCATTTTAACCTCAAGAACCATGATTGAATTAAATTGAGGACCCCAAGTATTTCCGACTCTCCCTAGCAGAGAGTCTTAATTCGGACAAAATTTTTGTGTTTTGAAGGGAAAAAAGCAATAGGAAACCATTCAGAGATTTGCATTATTGTTCAAAAAGCTATTAGTGCATGAATGTTGTTTTGCTATATCCCGAATTATTTAAAAGTTAATTTAAGGAACGGCTGCTTGGTTAGGTTCTGAAGTTCCTGCGAAAAATAAAGTTTAGAGGCTAGTTTGATTTCACATTTATTGCTATTTACTTTGAATTCAAACACATTTTGGGAGATTCGACAGTGAGTAATGACAAGGTAACTAACCCATATTATACCTTTGGTGTTTTATACAAATCGGAAAATTTTACCAATTGGGAAAATAATCAAAGTATAAAGTTTAAAGCCTACCGAAAAGCATGGGTTGATCGTGTTTATGAGTCAGATCCTGGAAAATTTCCCCTAAACCTTAATATTGAAGCGACTACACGCTGTAACCTGGAATGCACCTTCTGTACTCATTCGTCGCTGGAAGACGATCAGGTAGGTGATATAGACTTTGAAAGTTCCAAACGGATTATCGATGAAGCTGAAAAATACGGTGGTTTGCCAACTATCAATATAAATGGATTAGGGGAACCATTATTGCGGAAAGACCTTCCAGAGTTAATTCGTTATGCAAAAGAGCACGGTGTACAAGATGTAATGTTTCACACAAATGCCACCATTATGACAGAAGAACTCGCTATCAGGCTAATTGACGCGGGACTCGACCGAATTGTTTTTTCAGTTGATTCACCAGATAAGTCAACCTATGAAAACATGCGTATCCTTAAATCCTCTTATGACAAATATAAAGATGTAGAAGGTGCTACTCTTCAGGGCACCTCATGGGATAAAACGGTTCGTAATGTTAATCAGTTTATTGAAACAAGGAATAAAATGGGGCTTAAAGCACCTATTGTACGAGTAACAATGGTGGTAACAGATAGTACTGTTTATCAAGTTCAAGACTTCATTAATTTATGGAAACCCGTGGTTGATCATATTACGGTCCAGGATTTAACTTGGAGAACCAAGCTGCTTAATAACGGAACTTGGGAAAACAAGGAAAGTTCTGCATTGCCTACTAATTTTGATGAAATACGAGATGAGGCGATAAAGCGTAAAATCCCATTTGTATGCCCTTATCTATACCAGTCGGTATATCAGTTGTATGGCGGTGGGGTTATTCCCTGTAGTAATCCGAACGCAAGGACACATATGATTATGGGTCGATGGGATAAAGAATCTATGGCAGAAGTATGGCATGGTGAAGAGTATAAAAATATTAGGTCACTGCATGAAAAGGGGCAGTGGTTTAAACATCCGATTTGTAATAATTGTGAAGTGGCTTTGATTGAGTTGTATAAGGAGATGGTAAAGAAAGGAATAAAGTTTAAATCAAGCTCCTCAATTGAAAAACCTGAAATAGCATTAGTTGGTGAAGATATGCAATGAATTTTCTAATTTTGCACTTCATATGCCCAGCGCAACCCACAAGTTAAGTAAAATATTTAAAAAAGAAAAATAAAAAAACCCTCCCAAATAAATAGAAGGGCCGGGCCTATGGTCTCCAAAGGATTTTTCATAGGAGGGTAATGATACCAACTCCCATCATATGCACCTTCAGAAACCCATGGGTCGCACAAAATTTTGAGGTCTATAGTCTCTATAAGAACGCACGCTGAATAAATATATCGTACTTTTATTGACAATTTGTAACCTCGTTAAAAAGCTATTTCCTTGTATTTTAGTTTGCTTGTAAAATTAGCCGATTAAACCACTAATCATTTAAATCTTCCCAGTGGATGTAACTATCTCGAAGTATGGTTTTGTTAGCCTTCTTCCCCAGAACAAGATCAATATCTCTAGGACTAATACCTGTTGCCGGTCGTTTCCAGGTGATATCCGTTGTTTCTAAAAGGCTGCCAATAGGAATATCATGCTTGGCGACTAAACCACGTCGAGCATGGGATCGGGAAACATCTTCGGTGGCTATAGAATGTTTTCTATTCTCACCTAATAACTTCATCAACGCATCAAGGTTTGCATTAAATAATTTTAAATCTTTCTTGTCCATAGAATGATAGTGGTCGTTTCCCTTAAGGTTTTTATCAAAAGTAAAATGTTTCTCTATAATGACAGCCCCAAGCAGAGTTGCAATTTCCAGGTTTTTCATATCTCCCGGTAATGTATGATCAGAGTATCCTATCAAGTGCCCAGGAAAACTCTTCTTTAAATCCTGAATCATGGCAAGGTTGGCATTCTCATCCTTGGTAGGATAATTAAGGACGCAATGAAGCAGAGCCAGCGGGTTGCCTTTGGATTCTACCCATTCAGAAGCTTCTTTGATTTCATCCAAATTGGATGCTCCCGTTGAAAGAATAAGGGGTTTTCCAAAATCGCAAATATATTGGATGAATGGTTTATTTGTGATATCAGAGGAAGAAACTTTGAAGACATCCATCATATCATTCAAAAAGCTGGCAGATTCCAAATCAAAAGGAGTACTCAGGAATTCTATATCAGTTTTATCACAGTAAGTTTTTAGCTCTACAAATTCATCCTTCCAGAATTTGTCATATTTCTTGAACAATTCATATTGGCTCTCGATGGGTTCTTTGCTGAGGTCCCAGTATGCGGGAGAATTTTTCGAGACAAGGGTATCCGCTTTATAGGTTTGAAACTTAATAGCATTGGCGCCTCCCTCTTTAGCTTCGTCAATCAATCGCATGGCAAGGTTCATATTCCCCTCATGGTTGACACCTGCCTCAGCAATAATGTAAGGACGGACAATCTGTTTCGGGAGCACGCAGGACGGATCTAAAACTTCTGGCAATTTCATTCGCATTCCAATAGTTTAAAGTTGATCATTGACAAAAACAAATATTAGGTTTTCCTTTGATTAATTTTGAGAAGTAAAGCTAAATCCTCTCATATGGTTGGCAACGGTGTTTTTGATTTTGAGGAGCTCATCTTGTTTAAATGGAGATCCGTTCTCTTCTATACTAAGGCATTGTTCAATTTGACTAACTCGTGATGCTCCAGGGATAACGGAAGAAATATTCGGATTTGAAAGTATAAAACGGAGAGAGTAATTTGGTAGATCTTCGTTTGAAACTTTCAAATCCCTTTGGATCTTCTGCAGTCTCGCTAATCGCTGCTCAAATATAGGGCCCGAAAAATACCTCGCCCTTTCATCATTAGAGTCGAAGGCTTGGCCAATCTTGTAGGTTCCGGAAAGTAAACCGTTATTCAGAGGAGAGCGAATGATCACCCCTAGTCCCTCTTGGTTCGCCCTCTCAATCAAACCTTCTGTCTCCTGATAAAGAAGGTTATACATAACCTGCAAGCAATCGACTACTCCTGATTTTATGCAGTTGTATCCAGTAGTATTAGTGCCAACTACTACCCCCGCATAACGAATCTTCCCTTCTCTTTTCAAGTCGTCTAAAAATTTAAACAAATTACCATTTTCAAGGTCATGATCGGCAGGCTTATTAAGTTGCAGAACGTCAATATGTTCAACATCGATCTTTGTTAATGAATTTTCAATTGTATTTCGCAAGGATGATATCGAAAAGTCGCGGACTCCATTAGTGCGTAGACCAATTTTAGTTGCAACGATTACTCGGTCTTTATGATCACGTTTTACTTCCTTTAAAATAGATTCCGCGTTTCCATAATTGGCACCTGTATCAAAAATATTCACCCCTTTTTCAATAGCAGTCGAGAGAATCTTTCGTGCTTCCTCGATAGGAACATATTTTACCCCTCTAAAATTATTGTCTGTGTTGGAAAGTTGTGCCGTACCTAATCCAATTTCTGAGACACTAAAGGAGGTGCTTCCAAGTTTTCTATATTTCATGGAGGGAGGGTGGTTTAAATTTCAGGAAAAGAAATATCACCTCGCCACCTTTTTTTGGGAACCTCTCACAGATTTTACGCATACACGACACATCGGGTTTTTATACCATTCACCTTTTTCATGTAATGATCTGATTGATTTCATCTTCTCACCGTTCCAGCAGGACTTTATAGTATCTCCTTTGTGGAGGTTGCCCAAAATAAAGTCTTGAGTGTGCTCTCGAACGGGCGATCCGCAAGGTACAATATTTCCTTCTACGTCAATAATAGGCATTTCCCAGGGTTGGCTACAATGAAAGGGCTCTTCAGAACTATATTTTTCTTCTAATTCTTTTTCTTTCATATACCAATCTGCGTCAGGGCTTTCGAATAAGGAAAAATCAATATGGTCTTGGTAGGTAATAACATTCAGTCCAGGTTCATTTTTCCAGTATTCAAAAAATTCCTGTTTTTGGTGGGCATTTTCCTTTTGCAGGACAAAGCTAACTCGTGTGCGGAGATAGTGAGCATTTTTTTCGAGCTTGAGTCTCAAAAAATCTTTTACATTTGATAGGACTTTTTTAAAATTGCCTCCCACTCTTAAAACGTCGTACACAGATTCATCGCACGCATCTATCGAGAAATTGATTTTTGTTAGCCCGCTATCAATCAACTTTTCGGATCTTTCAGGAGTCAACATATTTGCGTTGGTATGAACCCAGATATCCATAACTTTCGCATCTCTAGCTTCTTCGATCATTTTAAAAACTCTAGGATTCATTAGCGATTCTGCTTCGTGATCCATTAGAATAGCGCTTAAGCCATTTTCTTTTGATTCCTTAAGAATTTTCCCCCACAAATCTTCACTCATATGTTCAATCTCGCGTTCCCCAAAACCTGCGTACCTTGGGCAGAAAGGGCACTCTAGATTGCAGTAATATGATGCTTCTATCTCGATGGATAGTGGGTATTTGCCTTGGTAAGTTCTCTTTTGAGCGAGAGCAAATTTTTCGCGGTAATCAGAGTAGCCGGGGGGAACAAAATCTTTCCATGACGGGTCTATTTCATATTCGGAAATATGATCCCAGTAATCATGAATCGATTGGGTTTCTATATTGCCAGTAAATTCAGTCATGAAGAAATGACCAGTAAGATTGAGTTATATTTATGAGCATTTTTTATATGTAATTGATCGATTCTATGGATTAAACCACCAGGTTATTCTCTCAAAAAATTAAAGTCTATCTAATTATTCTATCTTGTTTTTATGTAACCGAAAAGGACTTAATACCCATTCAGCTTTACCTAATGGATTATCTGTCTTCTTTTCCCTACAAGGTTTGCTGCATTTACGATTTCATGTGCATCCATATTGATGTTCACATCCATTCGCATTAGTTTTTCATAATCCTCTGGAGTATCCAAATCAATCCTTGTCTCCGGACATTGAAGTATTTGATCTTCAGGATCAAATGTCCCTATTTTGAAAGTCTGTGGATGAGAATGTATATAGGTAGACACATGTTCTCTGTCATATTGATTCTTTGCCTCTTTGTGTAATTTTTCAAGAACTGCAAAAGACATAATCTCAGCACCTATACCATCCGGATAGCAATTATTAACAGGCACATTATTGTAGGCAAAGTCATAATTGCCGGATTTAAAAAAAGTAATCAAACGATCTATTTCGCTACCAGAAATAAAAGGGCAATCTGCAGATATTCTCACAACACGCGTCGCCTGCCATTTCTTAGCAGCCTCATAAAATCTTTCTATCAAGTCTGATTCACTCCCCCGGAAAAGATTTGCGCCCAAGGTTTTTAAGTAACAAGCTAGAGGGTTGTCTTTTCCTGTTTGCGGAATAGCAAAAACTAACCGGTCAATCTCACGAGCCATGCTAGCCCGTTGAAAAATCCACTCGATAACAGGATGACCATGCAAATAAAGCATACTTTTATTTGGCAGGCGACTAGATCCCATCCTAGCCTGAACAATAGCAATAATATTTTCTTTTTTTCCCATGGAGGATTTATTCATTAAGTATTTCAGCAATCGAATCCAAAACTTTTTGTTTATTCTTATGGAATCTAAAAGGTTTTAATCGATTAAAACAGTCCTTCCGAAGAGTATGATCTTCAACAAGTCTTTTCAAAGCAAAGAGAATTTGATCCCCAGTCTTCTTACCTTTGTATAAACCCAGAGGAAAGAAACCTCGGTCCTTTTTAGCGAAAGAGTGGGCCATTTCCCTTTTGTGATGACTCAAAATGATTGAAGGAATATTCATATGGGCCAATTCGTATACAGTCCTTCCATTTGCAGCAATAGCAATTTGGGACTGTTCCATTATATGAGACATGACTCCGGTCACATGGATACATTCTATTTGCGGTTCTGAAATATGTTTAATCTCTTGTTTCAGTTCTTCAATATGGGAATAACCCCCTCCCGTAACCAGAAAAATCTTGATTTTCATTTCAGCGCAATAGGCCCTGATTTTCCTAAATATTTTACGCGTGAAATCGTTCGGATCGGCGGCCCCAAAAGTCACCAACAGGGTGCTCACTTGCTTTTTGAACCGATTGGGTTGGGCTTCATTAAATTCTTCCCGGAGAAAAAAATATTTTTGTCCCCAAAGGATATTTTTTCCCTTGATTTCTGGCTTATCATACAATTCATTGATGGTTAGATCTGCATGACAGGCGCCTGTTCCCAAATCCTCAAAATTGATTACCTTGATACCCTGTTTGCGAATTTTCAGGATATAGTCCCGGCTTGTATTGAGAATATCATTTATAACCAAATCTGGTTTTAATTGAATAATTTGGTCTTCTATCTCTCCTTCTTTATAAACACCGAGCCAATAATCATATCCTGCAAGCTTGGTCACTGTCATATTACTATTCTCATCACAAACAAAACGTACTTCATGGTCTGTAATTTCATGAGCCAGAGTCAAAGCCCTATAGATATGGCCCATACCTAATTGCTCATCGCTGACCACGCGGAAAATAATTCTTTTTCTCTTTAAAAGTTTTTCACATACCCACCAATCCTGATAACTCCTGATTTCAATCAGGTCTGGGCTTACTTCAAAAGTAAGGGGTGTCACCTTTTCCTCCTTAATTCCTGTTTGAATTGCATAAGAGGAAATAATTTTAAAGGCCTGAGACTCTATTAGAAGCTCATTCTCCAAATCATTCATTATAAATCCCTTAAAATCTCTCTTATCTTTTTTAAAAATTCGAGAGATTTCTCGTTTGACAGGGATTAAAGTTTGGGGCTTACTGAGCGATCTGAACTCCTTTAAGGCCTTTTCAACAGTTTCTTCCTGCAAGAGAGGCGCATAAGGTGATAACAAAATGAATTCTTTATAATTTTCAGAAAGTTCTGAGAAGAGAAAATGGAGGTTTTCTATAATATTTTGAGGTTTAAATCTTAAGTTTTTTTTATAGCTTACATTAACAGAATTCCTCTTGCATATTAAGCTTATTTCCTCTGAATCCGTAACAACATATATATCCTCCTTATTGACAAGTTTACCAGCCTTGTCAACTGCTCGTTGAATTAAACTTTTCCCGTCTAATTTTTTTACGAGATCGTCCGTAAAAGCCACATTTTTCTTTATTGCCGGAATGATAATGACCGCATCCATTTTAATTTTGCAGCTCTTTTAAAACGTCTTTAGTAGATTGCAAAATATAGTCAAGCTCTTCGCTGGAAAGGCTATGGTGGAAAGGAAATGAAACCATATTGTCAAAAAAATCATCTCCCTGCGGACAATCAGCATTTCCAAAACCCGCTTTTTGATATAAAGGGTATCTGTTCAACGGGTAATATTGCACCACACACTGGATTTTTTTTTCAATCGCCATTTTTCTTATAAATTCATCCCGTTTCCCACCATTCAGTTTAGCGGCCAATAGATGGTAATTGTGACGTGTTGAGTGAACTCGGTGAAACTCTAATTCCGAAAAATTCGATAATGCATCGATAAACATTATTGCTCGATCCCGTTTTTTTTGATTAATAGAATCAATTCGGTCAAGCAGTTTGTCGCCGAGGGCACATTCAATTTCTCCAAGACAGAAATTATTGGGCCAAAGAAAATCATTTTCCAGTTGTGGAAAATCTAGGTTTCCCATGGCGGGGATCCAATAATCTTCCCGCTCAAAAGGAAAAGAACAATGCCCATTGTGCCTTAACATAGGAACCTGGCTGGCGATATCCTCATCCTTAACAACAAGCATCCCACCTTCACCCAGGGTAGTTATATTTTTAGCAGAATGAAAAGAAAATACACTAAAATCTCCAAAGCTCCCAACCCTTTTCCCCATAACTTCCACGCCAAGCGCTTGGGCTGCATCTTCAATCACCCATAGCTTGTGAGTTTTAGCAACTTCCATAATCTCTGGCATATCTGCGCCATAGCCATAGAGGTGTACAACCACAACGGCCTTCGTCCTTGGAGAGATTCGTTCAATCAGAGATTTGGCATTAAGCACCCTTGTCTTTGAGTCAATATCCGCCCAGACAATATCAACTCCCCTCTTTGCAAAGGGGTAAGCTGAAGAGGTGTAAGTGTGAGAAGGGATAATAATCTCATCACCCTCTCTCAGTCGGACCAATTGCGCTACCATTTCAAGGGCTGCCGTTGCATTACATACAGCAAAACTGTGTGGGGTATCAATATAACGGGAAAACTTTTCTTCAAATTTCTTTAAATTTCTTCCTTGCGTAAGCGGGGCGACACTTTTCATTGCCTTTACAACAACACCTATTTCCTCTTCAGTAAATAAATGGGATAGACTATTAAAAGGGAACAAGAAATCCATAAATCACATTACCTGAAATATCTCTTTGGTTTTTTCTTTCGTTAATATATTCCTGAAATCATTTCCCAAAGCATTTGCCAATGGTTTTTCGTGGATGATGGTAGCTTGGTATAGTTGGTTGTACTGATCTTCCGTTAAATCCCGACAGGATCCTCTAGGAATTTTAATTTTCTGTTTGTCGGCCATTTCAAAAAATTCTTTCACCCCCTCAGAGTAAAATTGTTTCATGGCTGTCATAGTGATGCAGTTTGCAAGACAATGGTGTACCTTTAAAACCACAGAAAGGCCGGCTGAAAATGGGTGTAAGACTCCTACAAAGCTATTCCCGACTGCACATCCACCAAGGTAAGAGGCAACCATAAGCTTCTGGCGGTTTTCTTCAGACATCATGTCATCACTCAAAAATACCTCGCGGCACAGTTGAATAGCCTGGCTTGAAAAGGCATCCCCTATGGCATTGCGATAATTCCCGGATAATGATTCGATGCAATGAATAAAAGTATCCATACCGGTAAAAAAAAATTGGTCGCGGGGGACTGTTTTTGTAAGTTCCGGATCCAAAATAATTTGATCAAAAACCGTATAGTCGCTGTTCATTCCAAGCTTTAGGCCATTTGATGGATTAGTCATTACACAAGTCCTGGTGGTCTCTGCCCCTGTTCCTGAAAGAGTGGGGATGCCAATTTTATATACACCTGGAAATTTTACGAGGTCCCAGCCTTGATAATCTTCCGCCTTTCCGGCATTGGTCAGCAAATTTGATACCGCCTTTGCCACATCCATGGTAGAACCACCCCCAATACCAACTATTGCGTGGGGTAGCATATCTACCGCATTCAAAACCTGATCTTTTAAATCATTTACATAATCGGTTGTGGGTTCCTCCTGAGTATCCACATATAGAACTTGGTCGAGCTCTGAAATACATAAAGATTCTAGCGGGCCGGGAAAATTTTCAAAAAATTTATCGATAAAATAAACTGCACAACTTGGCCCATCTGCCTTTCTCTCCAAAAGCAAATCTTTGAGATTGTTTATAGCTCCTCTTCCAAAAATATAACGAAGTACGTTTCTGGCGTTTTTTAAATCAGAATCCAATAGAGCAATCCTTTTTATTATCTGAGTTTCAAATGGAAATATTATACTATCAACCAAATCGTAAATATTATTTTAATTATTAGTAATTGTGAAAAATAAACGGTATTGTGACTAAAATCTATTTGTGAAAGACAAGAATACAGATAGTATTTTGATAGCTTCTTTTTCAGCATCATCAATTTACATAATTGCAGCAAAAAGATCAGTTTTTTCCTAACCTACGAAACTCTTTATTGAAGAATGAATATTCTAGTCACCGGTGGATGTGGTTATAAAGGTACTGTCCTGGTACCTAAACTTTTGGCCCGAGGTATAGAGAAAACGTGGCAGATATTATGTGGTTTGGTAATTTCCTCGAGCCCCATGACAACCTTAATGTTCTCAAAGCTGATATCCGGGATATTGAAAAAATTGACTTAAATGGAATCGACACCATCATTCACCTGGCTTCTGTGGCTAACGACCCTTGTGGAGACTTGGATCCTAAGCTTACCTGGGAGATCAGTGCTTTAGCAACCATGCAGCTTGCCGACAAAGCCGTGAGAAGTAACGTCAAGCAATTCATTTATGCCTCATCCGGCAGCGTTTATGGTGTAAAGGAAGAGGACCAGGTAACGGAAGACCTCGAACTCAAGCCTATTTCAGAATATAACAAAACAAAAATGGTTGCTGAGCGAGTGCTCTTAAGTTACAGCGAAAAAATGAGTGTCCAGATAATTCGCCCAGCCACGGTTTACAGTTGAGAATATAATTCTCTAGAAGGCTGGGTCAGAATTTCTTTGAATACAGGTTCTGGAACTGGAACCTTTTACTACTGATTTATAATTATGTTTTTAGTTACAACTGCAGATCAAAGGTATTGGAATACAAATGAAAAAATTTGTTTTCTCGGGGAATGGTGCAAAGTTTATGATCAAAGGCATCTTTGGTCCAAAATGGATTGCCAGGTTTTACCCTATCATTGGGATGACAGAAAAAAGATGCACCAAGACTACCAGTATTTGGATGGGGTTTATGAGCATTATCTTTTAGCCTTATCGCAAAAACTAAATGAAATTCATTCCACAAACCATTCATTGCGTTACTGGCGCATAATCATTGGCCCTTGGTTAAACTTATTTGTTGGAATAATTTTTGACAAATACCTTTCCGTTCAGACAGCCAAAAACTCAGGGCTGGTAACCAACACGTGGGTATCTGCATTCAAGTATACCGACTTTCTGGCAAAGGATACTATTGATTTCGGTAGTCGGAGCTTTGGAGATGATTGGAACCATTTTATATATTGTCAAATTATTAAATCAATGGGTGGTCTCCCCTATGAGACCAGGGAAGGGCAAGAATTCTCAACTCCTTGGGACAAAACTCGTATTTCGCCTTCTTTCAGCTATGTAAAAGACTTGGCCAAGTCTCTTTTTGGAAAAATATTCAGGTTGACACCGGATAGATTTAATCAGGTGTTTATTTCATCCAGTTATCTGGGGGCCTGGAATCTGGGGCGACTACAATTGTCATTAGGCCAGTTTCCCTATTTATTTTTTCCCCGCATTGAAATTGAGGATTATGCAGTAAACGACCTTGCCAGGACGGAGATGAGTTTTGAATTGGGTGAAAACCAATTTGAATCCTTGCTGGATGAATTTATCCCTCAAAATATACCAAAAGTTTATATAGAGGGTTATGCTAAGATCTTCTCAAGGGCTATTGAAGTTTTCCCTAAGCGAACCAAACTTATTTTGTCTGGACCTTCTGTCTATTATGATGAGGGATATAAATTCTGGGCCGCACATCAGGTGGAACGGGGAACAAATTTATTCCAGCTCCAATATGGAGGGGGTTATGGTGCCCTTCGTTGGAATGCTCTGGAAAACCACGAAATCAAAATAAGTGGTCGATATTTATCCTGGGGGTGGAAAATAAACGGTCAACCTAAGGTGGTTCCAATAAGTGCGGGAAAACTAACCAAAATTAAAAATAAAGTACGGCCTAATCCCAAAGGCTCTATATTATGGATAGGCATTTCTTTACCTCGTTATTCATATTGGATGATGAGCCTTTCTTTAGGGCCCAAGTTGTTGGAGCATTTAATGGAACATGAGCGTTTTGTTGGCGCTGTTTCACCCAAGGCACGCAATCTACTGTTATTTCGGTACAATCCTATTGACACTGGCTGGAACGAAGAACAGCGCTTTGCCGATGCTTTTCCTTCCTTAAAAGTGTATAGAGGACGGGAAACCATGTATAAGCAATTAAATAGCTCCCGGCTTTCAATTCACACTTATAATTCAACCACCTTTCTGGAGACCCTGTCGGCAGATTTTCCTACTTTAATGTACTGGAGTCCCGATTTTTTTGAGTTGCGTGAATCTGCTTACCCGCATTTCAATATTTTGCGCCAGGCAGGTATTTTTTACGATGATCCAGAGTCTGTCGCCAAGAAAGTAAATGAAATTTACGAAGATCCTTTGGCTTGGTGGTTGACCCCAGAAATTCAAGATGCAAAAGAAAAATTTTGCCATCAGTTCGCCAGAACGAGTGATAACTGGATTGCTGAGTGGAAAGAGGAACTCTTGAAAATCACAAAAAAATAAAACCTTTGCCGAATCCTTCCATAAAATCCCGTTTTAGTATTTCCCTCTCTTCCAATATATTCCGCGGCGTAATTTCTATCGCAACTGGATTGATGATTGCCCGGGGATTAGGGCCGGAAAACTATGGTGACTTTGTCTTCCTCCTGGGTTGCTTCATAGCATCGCGGCAATTACTGGATTTGGGGACCTCTCAAGCATTTTATACCTTCATGTGTCAAAAACCTCGAGGCAGAATGTTTGTGGCAAGCTATGCAGGCTGGCAACTGGTGCAGTTTTTATTGCCTATGTTATTCCTAAGTTTACTTATTCCCACCGAATGGATCGAGCGGATTTGGGTGGGACAAGATAAGGCTTCAATTATTTTGGCCTTTGCTGCGGTTTACATGCGACAGAATGCTTGGCAGATGATGGTCCAAATAGGGGAATCTGCCCGGTTAACCCATAGAATCCAATTGATTAATCTTGCAATTGCCGCGATGCATTTCCTGCTCGTGATTTGGATTTGGCAGGTTAAGTTGTTCTCCGTAAAAATTCTACTAGGATTGATTGTACTTGAGTATCTTGTTGCTCTGGTAATTTCCTACCGGTTTTTTTTCGTTCGCAAGCTAGAAGATCACCCTTTTGATTGGAAATTGGTATTTCGGGAATATCGGATATATTGTGTTCCACTGGTAATTATTTCGCTGATTGGATTTGTCTACGAATTCGCCGACCGGTGGCTTTTGCAGAGTTTTGGGGGATCCCAGGAACAAGGGTTTTATGGCATTGCCTACCAGTTAGCAACGGTTTCTATGCTTGCAACAATCTCAATCCTAAATATTTTTTGGAAAGAAATTTCCGAAGCACATGAAAAACATAATATGGAGCGAGTTAGTATGCTCTTCCGGAAAGTTTCCCGGTCTTTGTTTGTGGTGGCAGCATTCCTGAGCGGGTTTTTCATTCCCTGGGTAGATGATATCGTAAGACTGTGTTTAGGTTCCGATTATATGAAAGGTGCCTCTGCCATTTCCGTAATGCTTTTTTATCCGCTCTACCAATCCCTAGGCCAAATCAACGGGGTCATGCTCCTTGCAACCGGCAAAACAAAAATTCAATTAGTACACGGTGGTATTTTTATGACCCTCAGTTTGCCCTTATCCTATTGGGTGCTGGCACCAGAGGAGGCCTTGATACCTGGATTGGCACTGGGTTCCACAGGGATTGCGTTTAAAATGGTAATCCTTCAAATTAGCAATGCAAATTTTTTAATATGGTGGATTTCCCGTGAGTTCAAATGGAAATTTGAGTGGGAGTATCAGATTGCAGGTATGATCGGTGGCGTGGGAGCTGGGTGGATTGCGTTTGAAATAGTTCAATGGGCGGACTCTGTTTTGATGATGAATCTTCCTGTCCGGATTGGGTTTGCATTAATTCTTGATGCAGTTATGATGGGAATGTTCATCTGGTTCCTCCCATGGGTGGCAGGGTTGACCCGAAATGAAATAAAAACACTATTTATTCAGGCCCTTCATTTTTTTAGAAAATGAAACAGCACCCAGAAGGGAAGAATCAAGTTGCTGTTATTTTTTTTCGGACTGAGTCAACTAGTCTATTCTTATTTGCGAGTTTTTGAGGTTGATTTTGAGGAGTTCAATGCCCACCAAGGAATTACCACACCCAATATCGAGGACCGAGGCCTTATCGTCCACTTCTTTTATGACGTTCTCGTGGGATGATGGATAGCCTTGCTTCAATTCATATTTTTCGATTCCCTGGCGAACATCGAATTTTCTTTCGTAGAACAACGACATTAGGCGGAGTCGACTTTTTATGGATTCTCGCATCACCTACCAGGCATATTTAAGGCCATTTACAAGGCAGGTTTCAGATCCATAATACGTGGAAATCGGGATTTCTATGATCTTGTATTTTTTAAGCAGGAATTGAATTAAAATCTCGGTGTCGAAATGAAAGGCATCGGTATTCAGATCAAAGGAAATCTCTGATAATGATTTTATCCGATTAGCCCGGTATCCAGAATGAAACTCGGACAATCGGCTCTTCAGAAATCGGTTTTGAAGACCAGTGAGTATTTTTTTTCCTACGAACCTATAGAATGGCTATACTCTTTAGGGTCCTGAGGCATAAGCAATTCCCTTCAAAAAAATCCATAATCCAATCGCTGTGGGCCTAGGGATTTATCTCCTAAGACCGTATAGATAATAGGCGGGGATTTTTCCAAAATTGCGTGCGGTATGTGAAACGTATGCGGGCACAAGCACCTCTTCATACATTTTAGGATAAAGTTTTTTTCCCTCAAGTTCAAATTCCATTTCTCCCTCGATCACCATCACAAGCTCATCTGCTGGGTGGACAAAGTTATTCCAAACCTGCCCGGGAGGATCGGTCCAAAGATCGCAACTGAACCCCCGAGCCCGCCAGTCTTGCCTGACTTTGTCGATATATATCGCTTGATCTTTATCAACTGAACCAGACTGAAAAACCTTAAAAATTGCGAAATGAAGACTATTCCAAATGTTTTTTAGTAAAGTAAATAGTTTATTCATCCTCTTTTACTCTTATAGTTATCCTAGGTTCCCCGCTTAAAGAGATAGGAAGGTAAGGACCAAGAGTCCTTTTGAAGAAGATCAGTTAAAAATTGGTGCCAAAAAAGGAAGTCTTTCCATGATCAACGACTGCGTTTTCGGCGAAAAGAACATGACCGCAGTTATTATATAGTAGGCCTTACCTAAAATAAAATTACTTCCAATAAAAATTGTCAAACCAAGGGCCATTTTCTTGTCGTCATTCAGTAGACGGGTAAAGAGATAAATCACCATCAACAAGAAGATCAAAAAAATAAATGGGAAAGCAAAATCTTTTCTTGACATGAAATACGCAGCCAAAGGCATGGCTATCACAGACCCAACCAAAAAGATTCCGCCATATTTTTTCAGCCACGGGCTAACCAGAAACTCCAGAAATAAGGACCCCGTCCGGAACAATGCCACCGCTACAAAGTTCCTTTTTTTTATTTCAATCCCATTCTGTTTGGGAGCCATGCCGTAAAACTGAAAAAGAGGCTTCAAAACCCGAGATGACGTCACCCCAAGGAGTAAAATAAAAGTCATAACACTCCCCATGAGGCCCGCAGCAAAGCCCATTGGCACATAAACAACCTCCACAGGTCCCCCAATGCCTTCGGGCAAAATTAAAAAAGTTCCCCTCGTTTCGTATGGAAGAGTATTCCCCCGGTCATCCAATAACATATAGTACATGGGTTGGGTCAGGGCAAACACGGAACCGACCCCGGTGACAGGCGTCACTTCAAAGCGATGGCGGGAAAGCCAACCGGACATCCCAAACCGAACAAGTATTTCATATGCCGGCTCATAAAAGTTTTTGAATAGCCCGTTCTTTGCACTAGGTTGTTTTTCCAAAAAACGCTCAAACTTCTTAAGCATGTTCTGTGTTGGAGGAGGAGCTTCCTGAAGATTGATATCTTCAACTCCTATAATCTTCGTATCCTCGGATTTCAGCTTCGCATAATGTCTATAGCCGAGAATACCCATGAAGCTTAGAAATTCATCATGAGACAATTCCTCTTTAGCCCATTCCATGGCATCCTTAACAGAAGCCGCTGTCAACGTTGAAGTTTCTACCGAGTCTGAAAAATAACACGATGTTCCGTGCAGTTCTATATTCTCAGTCCACTCCTTACGCACATAATGAGCCTCTTTTGATAAGGCAAAGGGAAAATGCGGCAAAGCAAAGTTCGGCCACATAAAGTCCATCCATATGCGGGAGGCCCCTATTTCTCTACAGTATCCATCAACCTTAGCATTTTGCACTTTTATGTCCTTTGCGATAGGGCTTCTCGTGTACAAAGGAAGACCCAGCCGATGAAAACCTAAATCAACTATCGACAATATAATCAAACCAAAAACGAGTTGCCTTTTATCAATAGCCATCGAAAACGACTCTGAAATCAAAATACGCGCCAGCAATAAAATAAAACACCCACCAAATGGATACATGTATTCAAGAAACGAGGTTGCCGGAAAATCCGGTGTAACGATCACCCTCCAGAATTTTATGGAAAGGAGGCTGAGTAGATTAAATGCGAAAGTTATCGCCAGCAGAACGGAAATTACTTTTCTTAAAGCATTTCTATCGATATTTGAAACCAAGACATATGCCGAAACCATCGCCAACACAAAATCCAACGCATAAAAAGATCGCACGGGTATTCGAAATTGCCCAAAAACTGGAAGAACGTTGAGCAATATATTGATGACCGAAAAAACACCTAATGCACGCAAACACATGACCAGCCCTATGCCGTGAAACAAAGCCGTTTCCTTAGGCAGGAAATTCCTTTTCCAAATAGAGTAGAAAAAAAGGGCCAAGGGAACCAAACCCATATAGTGCACACCTTCGATCACATTATTTCCCGTGTAACTCCAATATGGTTCAAAAACATACTTGAATTGCAGATAAAGTGCCCCTGGAGACAAATAACCGAGCCACTGAAGCGGATTGGCAGATTGGAGGAACATTTCCTCCTTCACAAACAGGGACCTACTGGAAACGGCCATCATGTCAAAGGTGGGAATAAGCTGGACCAGAGCGGAAAAAAATCCAAAAGTTATCGCCAACAAAACGATTAATCCTCGATACGCAAGACGCCTGTCCATGAAAACCAAAACTGCCAGATACATTACCAGGCACACCAAAACTATCCACTGCATGCCATAGTTGCCAACAAGCAACATCAACATCGCTACCAAAGCTTGAAGGAAAAAGTAGCGGCGCTTTGGGTTATGCATAATTTTTTCCGCCAGCAACAACATGTATGGGAAATAAGCCAAGGTCCCAATGAAAGTAATATGGACATAATTAGTATAAAGGGCGGGGCTTAACAAGATGAGGGTAGCAGCTAAAAATGCGGCAGGGGCATTTGGCGAAGACTCCCCATATGCCTTGGTGATCATAAACTGGGCGTACAAACCAACCCCTGCCACCCAGACAAAAATATGCACCAGCATGAAATAGGTGCTGATTTTAACCGGATCAGCCCCTATCAAAACCAGTAGTATTTTTAATGGATGCGCCAGATGTTGCTGAGAATCACCCAAAGAATCAAATCCAACTGAAAACATAAAATCGAAAAAGGGATACTTACCCTGAGCTATACTTTCGAAATAATGCATATTGGTAGGAAAATATTGCCATGCTTCCATACCCTCGAAAACAATTCTTCCCTCAACGATAAACTCCCACAGCGACACTATAAAAATTCCCGCCAAACTCGCTGAATATACCCAGTATTGATTACGATTTTTGAGAATCGTCATATCGCTATCCCTTAAAATTCAATTTATCTTAGTAATGTCACCCATTTTTCCGTGTCAACCAAGTTTAAAAAATAGGTGACCCTCCAGCAGTAGGTAGTACGGATCGATAGGTATGCCCTATTGAGATAATCCATTTTTGCGTGGTGGTCACACGTTGTATTCTTTAGGGACTTGACTCATAGGCATATTCCGCCATTGGAATTCAAAATCCAATCTCTGAGCTTGGTGATTTACCTTCTAAGACCGTATAGATAATGGGCGGGGGTCTTTCCCAAATTCCGGGCTGTATGTGGGACGTTTGCGGGTACAAACACCTCTTCGTGTATTTTAGGATGAAGTTTTTTCCCTTCAAGTTCAAATTCCATTTCCCCTTCGATCACCATCGCCAGTTCATCCACTTTGCGCACGATGTTATTCCAGACCTGTTCAGGAGGATCGGTCCGAAGATCACAACTGAACCCCCGAGCCCGCCAGTCTTGCCTGACCTTGTCAATAAATATCATTTGATCTCTACTCACCGAAACAGGCCGAAAAACTTTGAATACTAAGGAACGAAGACTATTCCAAATGTTTTTTAGCAAATTAAATAGTTTGTCCATCTCCTTTTTCTCTTATATTTATCCTATGGATCGTCCCCCAAGAGGCAAGGTAAAACCCAAAGAAACGCTCTAAGAATTTCGCGATCATAATTGAGGTTCTTCTGCATGGCACCCATCATTCATTACCCAATCTACCTATAAATCCTCGACATTCAGAAGTTATCTCGCATGACCCGCCTCCAAAAGCTGGACGAAAAAGCCGGATCAATAAACTTGATAAACTCCTGCCACTGCGGAAAAAATTCCTTGAAATTTTCAGGCGACATTCGGGCATCCTTTGCCGGGTAAACTGAGCCACCGTACTTGCGTACAATTTTATCCAATTTTTCAAGCAGGGTGAATATCGCTGCCCCCTTATTTGGGAAATCTATGGCCAGGGTGACTCCTTTTCTGGGGAACGAAAGTACACCGGGAGAACGCTTGTCCCCAAAAATTTTAATGACAGTGAGAAAAGACCCCAAGCCGGAATCGGTTATTTCTTTGATTACTCCAAAAATTCCCTGGTAACCCTCATCAAATGGAACCACGCATTGATACTGCAAGAACCCTCGTTTACCATAAAGACGATTCCATTGACCAACAATATCTAGTGGAAAGAAGAATTGATTATAGTGAACCATTGCCTTGGAACGCTTTGCCAAATGTTTATGAAAGTAAAGAAAATTGAAAATTTGGATAGACCAACTGTTTAACAAAAAGTCCGGCGCATCAAAGGCTATATTTACCAATTCATCTTGAGAGGATGAGTTGACTTCTGAGTTCGGGTTCTCTGCATGATTCCCTCTCATGAATATTCCTCTACCCATAGAAGAACCTTTACTCAAGCAGTCCATCCAAGCCACAATATATTCATAGTCTTGGTCCGATTCCTCCGACAAACAAAAAAACTCTGTAAGCTCGTTAAACTTTATGGATTCCATTGCAATCATAGAGCTTTTTATGGGCTTCAGGGGAAATTCCGCCCACACGATAAGTCCTGTAAGCCCCAAACCTCCAATCGTGCTTTCAAACCAATCTGGATTTTGGGTAGACGAACAAATTCTTCTAGACCCATCCGACCTCAATAGCTCGAATTGCAACACATGCGAACCTAGGGTGCCTTCACAATGATGGTTCTTTCCGTGGATGTCATTCGCCAAGGCCCCACCAACGGATATAAACTTGGTTCCAGGAACAATAGGCAAAAACCAACCTTTGGGAACAATCAAGTCCAGTATTGTGTCGAGGGTTGTCCCTCCCTCACACCGCAAAACACCGTTCTCTTCATCAAATGCCAGAACTTGATTCAGCCCGGAAGTATCCAACAACATACCGCCGTTATTAAGGCAGGAATCCCCATAACTTCGACCTTGGGCATAAGGAAGGACAGATTGTTTTCCTTCAATGGCTGGCAGACTCTCAACCCCTGAACTGATGTATTGAACTGTATGCGAGGCCTTAGGGTACCTACCCCAAGATTCATATTTTTTCATTCAAACCTTTTCAATAACTACCTTAATTTATTAAGGCACCCAGAAATTAGGTGCAGAAAACAGGCGAGACCCTACAGGAAAATTTAATATTTTCGGCAAATTTGAAAATCAGGAAAACAGTTTTTTCATAGTCAACCAGGACATTCTCATGGCAGAATTAAGTATCCCCCAAGGGCTTTGCGAATGCTTCGACATGCCCCCGACCCGCTTATAATAACTGACGGGGATCTCAATAACCCGCATATTATTTTTGATAAACTCAATCATCATCTCCGGGGAAAACTCTGGTCCAACTCCAATAAAGCTATGCTTAATCTCATCATAAGAACTTTTCCAAAAGGCCCGATAAGAACAACCCACGTCGGAAAACCTCGGTTCATACTTGAACCATAATAAATCTATAATTTTTGCAGCAAAAATATTCCCCATTCTCAACCAAGGCATCATATTGGCACCCTGACAGATCAACTGGCGGGTAGTTCTTGTCCCCATGACTAAGTCGCAGTCTTTGATATATTCATACATTTTAAATACATCCCGTGACCTAAACGTCGCATCACCCTCAACCATAACAACAATATCGCCGGTGGATGCATCTATTGCATGACGAAGCGCATCACCATAGCCGCGAAATTTCCCTTGCACCAGTGTTATGATTCCCATTTTTTCGAAGTCTTTTAAAATTTTCACTGTTCCATCTGTGCTACCTCCATCGGCAACAATAATTTCATCCACAACATTCTTGAAATCATTAATCACAAAAGAAATGGAACTGACCTCGTTATAAGAAGGAATCACCAAGCTTTTTTTAAGTTCATTAAAATGTGCCTGATTAACAAGATATTGTGCATACCTCCAGTCATCGCGGGTATTGATGTTTACATATTTACCTCCCAGCTCTTGAGCATAGACCTCTTTTTCTTTAGCCATATTTGATATGACATCAACCAACTCCTTCTTTTTTGTCCGCTCACATAATTCTGTTTTTTCAATATAATCAAAAACGGATTGTTTCAAAACAAACGTTCCCAGACCTAATATGTCACCCTCAATTTTTTCTGGTTTTTCAATCAACGAGACCACCCGCATCCCATCGACCAACTGAATAGAGTAATTATTGGAAATATCCTGCGGGTTATCAGTCCGCGTGAATGTCACGATCCCCTCGCCTTCGCAACTATCTAATTCCTTAATAATTGTATGGTTTGAATTTAAATAAAATTCATCACCAAGCAAAACAACAAAAAGATCGCCCACCTTATCCTTTGCGAAATACAACGCATCTGCTATGCCAAGGTGTGGATCTGAAGTCAAATATTCAATTTCCACACCAAACTTCTTGCCATCACCAAAATGCTCCTTTATTAGTTCTGCACCATAACCAACGATAACAAGAATTGAGCGGACATCCAGTTGGTCTCTCAATAATTCAATCTTTCTTTCCAGAATGGGCTTATTGTTAATAGGAAACATCACCTTCACAGTTTGTTTTCCTCCTATTCGGGTTCTGGCCCGAGTTCCCATTCCACCAGCTAAAATAACCCCTTTGCTAAAGTTCATATGTTTTCAGGTAAGAAAATTTTTGAGATAGAAAATATTATCGGTTTCAAAATTGGAGGAAAACCTCTGATGAGCCCCGGAAGAATTTGAAAGTAGCGTCATTAGTCAAAACTAGATGTGGGTACAAAGCTAATGCAGCAGATGTCTACTTACCTCTGTGGATTATGCCACATTTCCCATTTAAAAAGAAAGGGTCCTGATTAGAGCAGGTGGAAGGAATTAAAAGCCATACAAAAGAACCTTAAGTTTTAGATAAAATCATGATCTATTACACATGTTGCACAGATATAAAGAACTGTGCCTAGTACTACCAGATTTTAATGATTCAGCAGTCACATTACTCTCCAATACTCCTTGTTCCCGTGCTATCTATTGAGCATACGTAGCAACCAGGCTTTCGGAAAGGGCAGGAACAATACTAAGTAAATGGCCAAGTATTCCCAGCGGCAGCCGATTATAGATTTTAATGCAGACCGGGCCGCCTGATAATCCCCCATGCTTACGTAATATACAGCGTCATAGAAATTATGTTTTGAACGGGCCGCAACCATCGCATTACCACAGAACCTTACCGCATCTGGATACAATTTCTGAAGTTCACTCAAGGTCTGCCTGTGTTCTTTCGAAACCAGATGCAATAATTTCCTGCTGAGATTTTCCGTCGACTGCCTGTACTTGACGATAGGATCGTGTATGACCCCGATCTGGTGTTTTGCAGCAATTTTTATAAAGAGATTGTAGTCTGGGCAAAACTCTAGATTTTCAACAAATTGAAGCCCTTCCCCCTCAATCACCGACCTGCGGATCATAGCGCTACACATGGGAATTTCATATCTTCTCAGAAGATTGTCAAATATATAGCCACTATTATACCTTAACTTAATCCGCCTTTTTTCTTTGCCATTTTCATCAATGATAATCATCCCTGCATAAACCAGCCCATAGTCACCGGACTCCATCAACCCCACCTGCCTTTGTAGCGCACAGGGCAAATAAACATCATCGGAATCCAAAAATGCAACGTAAGTTGCCGTTGCTTTTTCCAAGGCCATGTTTCTTGCTGACCCCAGAGGCGTGTTTACCTCCGCGCGAAAATATTTAAGTCGCGAATCATAGGATGTGGCTATTTGTTGGGTCCCATCCGTTGATGCATTGTCCCAAAAAATAATTTCCCAATCCTCATAGGTTTGACAAAATATGCTGTCTAAGGACTCACGGAGGTATTTCTCACCATTGAAGCAGTTCATGATTACGCTAACTTTAGGCGGGTTCATTTTAAAATTTCAACTTATCGCAAATTTTTTCATTAAATTTATCCAGCCTTCTCAAAATAAATTCAATATCAATGTTCTCATGGGTTGGGAGATTGACTATATATTTGACCACTTTTTTTTTCGGCTGGACACGAACCAACCTGATAGCCGATCTTATCAAATTCTAATTTTCTCCCACGGGCTATACTTTCGAACCAAATCCCTAACTCGAAGTTTAGTCGGAGGTAGTTAATAAATTTTTTCCAGTCCTTGACTAAAAAAGAACATCTCAAGAAAGAATAATTGGATTTGTCTTCGGACATTTTTTCACCCAACCAGAAAACGTTTTTCCAGTTCAAGCCCCAACTTTCTTGGTGCTTCAGGTTTTGAACGAGCTTTTGGATAGTTTCTTTCATGTATAAAATAACCCGCAGCACCTGCCCAAATAAAGTAACACATTAGCTACACTGCATCGTAAAAATCAAACCATTCCCTCAACCGGTGGAGACTTTTTATGAATTCTAACGGTAAATTTCAGGGTGAATGTTTGAGCGAGTACGGGCTTGGGTCGAGGGAGCCTGTGAATTCCTCCAGAATAATAAGGAAGTTTATTCCTTTTTTGTGGTTTCGGGAACCCCCGAGGATGAGTTGAAAGAAATAATTCGGCGTCGCGGAATGGAAAGTTACTTTAATGAGGTCTTTGGTTCTCCAAAAACCAAAGGTATTCTACTCAGAGAGTTGATGGAGAAATATGAGTTTAGGCCTTCCGAGTTGGTATTTATTGGAGATGCAGAAACTGATTGGGCAGGGGCTAGAGAGGCAGGAGTTTCTTTTATTTGGAGAAAAGCTTCTGATCAAGATCATCAATTGCCAGGTTTCAAGGGTCCTAGTATCCCTTCGCTTACCCATTTGTCGACTTGCCTTTCCGAAATAAGTACTCCATAAACCTGACAATAATACTATCCGAGTCTTAGCCTCGGAAATTTTCTTCCAATAGGGATAAAAATATGTGGGAAAGTACCTCAATGATCCTTTTGGATGGAGATGGTCAATGGGATGGAGATGGAAAAGTTATTGCTCATTGGACCCAATTGAAGAACTTGAATTTTAAAGGAAATATTATTAAAACGGTGTGAGGCATTGTTCAATTTCAACTGACAATGGGACTGCGCCCCTTTTTAGCAGCAATAGCTTTAAGGGTTCTTAAAACTAATAGCATTGAAAATATTATATTATTGGACATGAGTTTCAGTGATTCCTCAGGAAACGAAAAAGTTCTTTAGGTTGGATAAAAGGACTTCCATTTTTAGATAAGAGACAGTCTGGTTGAAACATCGTTGTTTAACTGTATGAGTCAATATATTGATTGAGAACTAATGCTTCCCCCTACGGAAAAATACAAAAAACATTCTGACTTTAAAGTTCTGTTTCTTTACCCAAATTTGGTTATGAGTGCTCTTGCACCTCAGGGAATCGGCTACCTTTCAGCCATCCTCAAGCAAGAGGACTTCACCGTCGAACTTTTTGACACTACTTTTTACACCTCTGATCTTTCCAGTAACGTAAATGACGAAAAGGTCTTAATGTCTAAAGTGCGGCCCTTTGATTGGGAAGAGGGAAATATCCGGCCCAAGACTTCTGACATGCTGGAAGACTTTAAGAAAAAAGTTGATGAGTTTCAACCTGATTTGCTTGCCGTATCGGTGGTTGAGAATACTTGGCATATAGCCGATATTTTACTAGAGTCGCTTCAAAAATCTGTTACCACTATTGTGGGAGGTGTTTTTGCCACTTATGCTCCTGAAATAGTTATTTCCCACCCCAAAGTGAATTATGTATGCAGGGGAGATGGAGAATTTGCCTTACTCAATCTTTGCAAGACGCTCTGCCAGGGAAAAATCGCCACCCAACTGCCCAACATTTGGACAAAGGTTGATGGAAACATCCACAAGTCCTCTATGGGAGAAAGCATCCCTCTGGATGAACTCCCATTTCCTGATTGGTCTATTTTTGAAGAGCAGAGTCTATACAGGCCCATGCAGGGTAAAATCTACCGGACTCTTGGCCTGGAAACTCAACGTGGGTGCCCTTACAAGTGTACCTTCTGCAATTCTCCATCTAATAATGAAATTTATACCAAGGATAATGCCGGATCGTTTTACCGCAAAAAATCATTAAAACGCGTTGCCCAAGAGTTGGAGTTCATGGTCAAACATTATGACCCCGAGTTTATTTATATGGTGGTCGATACCTTTCTCGCTATAAGTGACCGTGAAATGGCTGAATTGTCAGAAGTATACCAAAACTTCAAGATTCCATTCTGGATGAACACGCGCCCCGAAACAATTAACGAGTGGCGAGCCAAGGAACTCGACAAAATGAACTGTCTGCGAATAAATATGGGGATCGAACATGGAAATGAAAAGTTCCGCCGTGATGTTCTAAAACGACCCGTGACAAATAAAACCATACTAGAATCCTTTCGAGCATGTTCTGGCAGAGACTTTGTAACGATATCCAACTCGATCATTGGTTATCCCGATGAAACACGTGAACTGATTTTCGATTCCATCAATATTAATCGGCAATTACCTAAAGATGTAGAAATTTCCGGAACTTTCATTTTTACTCCATATTATGGAACTACTTTGAGAGAGTTGGCAGTCCAAAAGGGCTATGTAAAAGAGGGAGTTATATGCTCTCACGCATCTTACAGGGGTTCCATTCTGAATATGCCACAGCTTACACAGGATGATATAAAGGGACTTGCCCGGGTCTTCAGTTTTTATACAGGAATGCCAGAAAACCGTTATGATGAAATTCGAACTGCTGAAAGTTTTAGCCCCGAAGGAGAAAGAGTTTTCAAAAAACTACACAACGAGTTGAACCTGAAATATGTCGAACCACCTGATGAAAAATCAGGTGAGCTCCTGCATGCAGTTTCCCCAATGGGAGGTAAAGTGATCAATCTGGATTCCAAACATAACCAACATAGGAGCGGTCATGACTTCGCTGACCTGCATTAACCCTGAGAGCTGGGCATTCCCACTGACACAACTAATTTAAGATGACCCGCCTCCCTTTGTTGGATAAATTAAAATGCGAAAAATTTAATAATGGGATCAGGTTAACCTGATCCGGATATTCGGAACGCCTCTGGAGTCCGATTTCCTAATGAACTATGTGGACGCGTTTCACGCATTATTTTCTGGCTTTTCAAGAGAAATCACATTATCGTTCCTAATGGTAGAGTTGTTCTTTTTAGGGTTACTTTGGTCTAGAAAATTATCTTAACCAGGTGACTTCCCCCTCCTAAATCTAATCCATGTTGTATGTCAGGGTTTGGGTTAAAATTTAGATGATCAATGAAGGGAAAGTCTTATAAATTAGGAGAAATTTTAAGACAAAATGATAAAGGCTGAGAAAATTTACAAAAAACAGAACAGCTTTGCTGAAAGTGGACAGAATAGTTCTTTACTTGATGTCCTTCCCCGGATACAAAAAGTTTTTGGCAATATAGATTCCCTAGGGTTCCCCGATTCTAAAAAATCTATCATAAGATCTGCCTGTGAAGAACTATTAGGGAAAAAAGAAATCGAAGATAATTCCCTACCATTCACTTTGTATTCATACAACATTGATGAAATTAATCAGTTGGAAGATGAAGCCCTTCCAAGGTATCTTTATTACAGGTATCGGTATGACACTTTCCCCCAACGGTTAAAGCTGGACAACTTTCCTCCTTGTCTTCAGATTGAGCCATCGTCAGTTTGCAATTATCGTTGCGTGTTTTGTTATCAGAAGTACGATGATTTCACCACAAAAAGCAACGGATTCATGGGAACGATGTCTTACGAGTTATTTAAATCGCTGATAGATCAAGCAGAGGGAAATTGTGAAGCCGTCACCCTATCTTCTCGCGGTGAACCGCTGATCTGCCCTGACATAGAGAAAATGTTGGAGTATGCAGCGGGAAAATTTCTCGCATTAAAGTTAAATACTAATGCCTGGTTTTTGGATGAGGAAAAATGTCATTCCATATTAAAGGCCGGGGTAAATATTTTGGTTTTTTCCGTTGACGCGGCATCGGAACCTGCTTATAGCCAGCTTCGCGTCAGAGGGAATCTTGAGCGGGTTTATAAAAATATTAAATTGTTCTCTGAAATCAGGAGCCGATTTTATCCAAGTTCTAAAACCATTACCAGAATTTCAGGCGTTAACTTTCCTCAATCTGCAGATGTAGCAGCCATGAAAAAACTGTGGGGAGGGATAGTGGATCAGATTTATAAGGTTAATTACAACCCTTTGGATTTCACATATAAAGATCAGATTAATGACATTGCGGATCCGTGCAGCGAATTATGGCTTCGGACCTTTGTCTGGTGGAACGGTGTCGTCAATCCTTGCGAAAACGACTATAAGTCCACTTTGAGTGTGGGTAATGCCATGGAAAATAGTATTGAGGATTTGTGGCGCTCAGAAAAATATATGGACTTACGTGGTAGACACATCAGTAAACGACGTTCAAAATGTTCTCCCTGTAACCAGTGTCATATGGTTTGAATAAGGATTTGTTTGAAAAATGATTGTTGCATTAATATTAGGTCGTGAGGGGAGTATCGGTTTTCCGGGGAAAAACATCTATCCGGTTTTGGGAAGGCCTTTAATGGTTTACCCATTATTGGCCGCAAAGGCCGCAGTCAATGTAGATGAGGTTTATGTATCCACCGATTCGGATAAAATCAAGCAAGGTTCTTTGGAACAAGGTGCTAAAATCATAGAGAGGCCCTCGGAGTTGGCAACCCAAGAAGCTCTTGGGGAAGATGCTTATGTGCATGGGTTTCGCCATATTTGCGATACCCTAGGCAAATCTGTTGAGCTGATCGTTCTTCTTTTTTGCAACGCCCCGACCATTTTGGGAAAAACTATCGATGCTGGCATACAGGCTTTGCGGAATGATTCTACGTTGGATTCTGCCGTTACCGTGTCTGCGTATAATATGTGGAGCCCTATACGAGCCAGAAAATTAAATGCAGAAGGCCTGCTTCAGCCATTTGTGCCTTTTGAAGCTTTTGGCAACTTAAAAGCTGTCAATTGTGACCGGGATTCCCAAGGAGAGGTTTACTTTGCAGACATGTCAGCTTCTATAGTTCGCCCGAGGTGTCTGGAAGATCTTGACTATGGTACTTTGCCTCAGCGGTGGATGGGAAAGCGGATCTACCCCTTAAAACAATGGGGCGGATGCGATGTTGATTTTGAATGGCAAATCCCTCAAGTGGAATACTGGTTACAAAAAAACGGATTTTCAGAATCAAAAACTCCTTATGACAATAAGAATAATGCCACCTAGAAGACATTCAGTTTAGTAATTAAATTCTTTCGCAATGCCTATCAAACCAAAAAAACATATTTCAGATCTCCACCGGGTTGTCAATGCAAGCTTCAACCGATCAAACTATCTTAATCTAGATAAAAATGAAAATACCATTGGTTTTTCTGAAGAGGTATTGCAAGATTTATGCAGCTTGATTACCCCTGACTTGGTTAGCTCCTACCCTGATGTAAAACCTCTTTATACAAAATTAACTGAAACATTGGCATTAGATCTGGGCCAAATATATCTTTCTTCCGGCTCCGATGCCGCAATTAAAAGTGTATTTGAGGCCTATGTGGAACCAGGTGATGAAGTGGTTTTGATCAGCCCCACGTATGCCATGTACTATGTCTACGCGCAGATATTCCAAGCCCGGCTAAAAGAATTAGTATATGACAAAGACCTTATTATCCCTCCAGAAAAAATTATTAACAAGATTTCTTCAGCGACTAAATTAGTTTGTATTCCTAATCCAAATAGTTCTACCGGCACAGTTTTTTCGCAACAGGATTTAAATAAAATTATCGAGGCCGCAAAAAAATATGATGCGCTGGTTCTGATAGATGAAGCTTATCAGCAGTTTCATAGACAAACTATGCTGGGTTTTATAAATAAATACGACAATTTAGTGATTTCCAGAACTTTTTCTAAGGCTTTGGGCCTGGCATCCGCTCGCTTAGGATACATTGCCAGTTCCAAGCAAATAATCTCTGATTTGTTTAAGGTAAGGCCATTGTATGAAATTAGCTCTTTTGCCGTTACTTTCGGTTGTTACCTATTAGATCATCCTGGAATTTTAGATAAATATTTAGGGCAGATTTCTGCAGGAAAAGAATATCTTGAAAAAAAAATATCTGAATTAGGGCTTAACATGGAGGAGAGTCACGCCAATTTCGTATTGATCAATGTTAGAAGTAGAAATAGAGCGGAAGAAATAGTTAAATTGTTGTTCAGGGAGAAAATTTTGATCAAGGGAGGGTTTAAGGAGCTGTGCCTTGAACGATATATAAGGGTTGGTTTAGGTTCCGTTAAGCAGATGAAAATTTTTATTAATAAACTTTCAATAGTTCTGAAGAAAACCTCAAATTTAAGGCTTAATTAATTCCATGCGTACGCTATTATTGTGCGATTACAACAATGAGTTATCGACAGAAATTTTGGATATTTTTTTTAGGAATGGAAAAAAGATAGATGCTATTGTCGCTATTGGGGATGAGTACTCTAGGGACCGAGAAAAAATTCTTTGGGAAAGAACAGGTGGTTTGTATAAGAAGAAAAATTTTAGAGAGCTTTTAAGCCAAAAGACCATTCCAATTTATATTTCCGATGATTATAATACAACCAATACATACGATCTTCTATCATTTCTTAAGCCTGATATTATTATATTGGCAGGTACAGTAATTATACGGCAACCACTCTGGTTAATTCCATCAATTGGAATTATAAATTGTCATGTTGCTTTAATTCCATATTTCAGGGGTTGTTCTTGTTTAGAATGGTCAATTTTAAAGGATTTCCCGGTGGGGGTTACTTGTCACCTTGTAGAAAAAGACGTTGATGCTGGGCCGGTTTTGACTCAGGCTATTTTGAAAATAGATAAGGAGGACTCATACGAAGCGATTAGGACAAAATGTATCTATTTGTCCGGTCAATTAATGCTAGAAGGTTTCGACATAATGACAAATCCGGATTTCCATATTGATGATTTACCTGTAATGAAAAAAGGGCCTTGGTACAGTCCAATGCGGGATCAGGAATTGTTGGAAAAAGTAAGAATGAAAATAAAAGAAAATAAATATGAACCTGTGTTTTCTGATCAGCTTAATAGAATAAGGCAAATCGATGTGGCCATACCATATAATGATGGAAACTGACTTCAATAGTTAATTGTAGTTTTGGATCGATATTTTGCTTGTAATGTATCTATCTGCATAATAAATGTTTATCAGCACTTGATAGTCCAATTTCAACTATGTCTAAGATATTAATTTCAACTTCTTCATTTTGTTTAAAGAACAATGATCTTCTAGTGGATTTAGAGAATAAAGGGTTTGAGATTATATTAAATCCGCACAGAAGACGATTAAACGAAATAGAGGTTACCAATCTCTTAAATGGGAATGTCGTCGGAATGATAGCAGGACTGGAGCCTCTTACGCGACAAGTCTTGAAATCCGCAAAAAACCTTAAAGTCATATCTCGTTGTGGCACAGGCATTGACAATGTTGATGTTGAAGCCGCCAAAGAAAATCAAATAACTGTTTACACTACTCCTGAAGCACCTGTTTCGGCTGTGGCGGAGTTTACACTTGGTCTGATCCTGTCAGTGTTGAGACGAATTACTGAGGCGGATAGAAATATACGAGGGGGGAGCTGGAAATCTTTAAAAGGTAATTTGCTTTCCGAACAAACAATAGGAATTATTGGCTATGGAAAAATTGGAAAACGCTTGGCAGGGTTGCTAAAGGCTTTTGGCTCAAAAATAATAGCTTATGATGTCCAGAAGGTTCCAAGAGAGAATGGAATAGAGTTTTTACCTCTGGAGGAGTTAATTTCCAAATCAAATATTGTGAGCCTCCATGTGCCTTATAGTAACTCCACTCACCATATGATAGACCAGAAAATGATAGAATCAATGAAAAGAGGTGCAACACTTATTAATGTTTCCCGTGGTGGCCTAGTTGATGAAGAAGCTGCGGCAGATGCAATTCGTAGGAGACACCTTGCGGGCGCTGGGTTTGACGTTTTTGAAGAGGAGCCTTATCAAGGACCCTTGGTGTCCTTAGATCAGGTTGTTTTAACTTCTCATATGGGTTCCTCCGCGAAAGAATCCAGGGAAAAAATGGAATATGAAGCAGCAGAAAACCTGGTTAAAGGTTTAACGGAAAAGGGATTTATTAATCCTTAAATTTGGAATTAATGTGGGGAAAAAAGTTATAGTTTTTGGTGGGAGCGGGTTCCTTGGTAGTCATGTTGCTGATGCGCTTTCTGAAAAGGGTTTCGAAGTAACTCTATTTGACTTGGTGAAATCCCCTTGGGCCAAACCTACCCAGAAAATGATTATTGGTGATATTAGAGATTTTGATCAAGTAAATGAGGCTATTGAAGGCAACGAAATCGTCTACCACTTTGCCGGTTTGGCAGACTTGGATGATGCTGCGACAAGGCCTATTGAAACTATTTCTAAAAATATAACGGGTACTGTTAATTTGCTGGAAGTCGCTGTTAAGCAAAAAATTGACCGTTTTGTATTTGCCAGCACCATTTATGTTTATAGCGCACTTGGAGGATTTTACCGGTGTAGCAAACAGTCTTGCGAGCTTTATATTGAAGAATATAAAAAACAATACAATCTTGATTTCGCAATTCTAAGGTTTGGTACTCTTTATGGTCCGCGAGCGAATAAAAGGAATAGTATCTGGCGCTATTTGAACCAAGGGCTTAAAACTGGGAAAATCAGCTTTCCGGGAACGGGGCAAGAAACACGTGAATATATTCAAGTAAAAGATGCTGCCAACCTAAGTGTTGATATCCTCGATGATAAATATGTTAATCAACACATCATCATTACCGGGCATCACCCGATGAAAGTTGTAGATATGTTATCAATGGTTAAAGAAATTCTTGGTCGAAAAATTGAACTTGAATTTCAAGATTCCCCTTCGGAAAATCACTATAGTATTACACCCTATTCCTTTGCGCCAAAGATTGGAAAAAAGTTAGTGAGTGATTTCTATACTGATATGGGGCAGGGGATTTTGGAATGCTTGAATGAGTTATCTCGGGAATCCGAAGAAACGAAGGGGAAAGATTAGCTCAGTCTGATAATTTTCAAAAAACTAAATATGAATGCGCCCTTCTGGTAGAGAGCAAAAGTTTTAAAGGTAATCAGTATGATTAAAGCAATCGTTTTTGATTTTGACGGTGTTCTCGCCGAATCCGCCAATCTGAAAACCATAGCATTCTCGGATCTTTTTAAAGGTGAGGATGAAGAAACGGTGCGTCAAATTGTTGCCTACCATTTAAAAAATGCTGGGGTCTCTCGGTTTGAAAAGTTTAAAATTATTTATCGGGATATTCTTAAGAAGCCCTTAAGCGATGAAAAGTTTAACTTTCTTTGTGGGCAGTTTTCCCTATTAGTTGTAGAGAAAGTGATTTCGTCGGCTTGGGTCGAGGGAGCCTGTGAATTCCTCCAGAATAATAAGGAACTTTATTCCTTTTTTGTGGTTTCGGGAACCCCCGAGGATGAGTTGAAAGAAATAATTCGGCGTCGCGGAATGGAAAGTTACTTTAATGAGGTCTTTGGTTCTCCAAAAACCAAAGGTAT
>Ga0315338_1000764_pt1 | contig 57667 bp, 44 predicted proteins | sample ASW8metaG_FD_204518 | JGI IMG/M metagenome (GOLD analysis project Ga0315338, IMG submission 204518) | Ammonia-oxidizing marine archaeal communities from Monterey Bay, California, United States - ASW #8 | ecosystem: Environmental > Aquatic > Marine > Coastal | place: USA: California | collected... | reverse complement strand
ACCACAACCTCGAGACGGTCGCCCGCCTCCAGCGCACGGTGCGGCCCTCGGCTTCGTACGCCCGGAGCCTCTCCGTGCTGGCACGGGCCGGGGCGGCGGGCCTCACCACCAAGTCGTCGCTGATCGTCGGCCTGGGCGAGACGGACGCCGAGGTCGACGGCGCCCTCGCCGACCTGGCCGGCGTCGGTTGCGACATCGTCACCATCGGCCAGTACCTGCGGCCGACCACCAACCACCTGCCGGTCGAGCGCTGGGTCGAGCCGGCCACGTTCGACCGCTGGCGGGAGGTAGGGGAGCGTCTCGGCATCCCCCACGTCGAGTCGGGCCCGCTCGTGCGCTCCAGCTACCACGCCCGCCAGGCCGCCAAAGCCGCCACCGGCGTCGCCGTGGTGCTCTCGGGGTCGGCCTGACGCCCACCCCGTAGGCTCACCCCGTGTTCGCCGAGCGTCTCGACCGGGCCCGTGCCGCCATGGCCGAGCAGGGCATCGACGTCCTGCTCCTGTCGGTCGGCGCCGACCTCCCCTGGCTGTGCGGCTACGAGGCGATGCCGCTCGAGCGCCTGACGCTGCTCATCGTCCCCCGCGAGGGTGATGCCCGCCTGCTGGTCCCGTTCCTCGAAGCTCCTCGGGTCGTGGATCGACCGGATGTGTTCGAGATGCTCACCTGGCGAGATGGCGAGGACCCGATCGCCATTGCCTCCGACCTGATCGGCGCAGCGGGGACCGCAGCCATCGGGGACCAGACGTGGGCCGGGTTCCTCGTCGACTTCACCTCGGCGATGCCGGGCACCAGTTTCTCCCGGGCGTCTGCGATCACGGCACCGCTGCGCATGGTCAAGGACGCCGCCGAGGTCGATGCACTGCGCAGAGCCGCCGCCGCCGTCGACCGCATCCTCGCCGACGTGCAGGCCGGCAACGTCGTCCTGGCAGGGCGTACCGAGGCCGCCGTGGCCGCCGAGATCGCCCAGCGGATCCTCGACGAGGGCCACCGGAAGGTGAACTTCACGATCGTGGCCTCCGGCCCGAACGCCGCCAGCCCCCACCACGAGGCCGCCGACCGGGTCATCCGGGACGGCGAGGGAGTCCTGTTCGACATCGGCGGCACCATGGACGGCGCCGACGGGGTGGGCTACTGCTCCGACATCACCCGTTGCGTGCACCTGGGCGAGCCGCCGTCCGGCTTCGCTGAGTTGTACGAGGTGCTGCGTGAGTCGCAGGCGGCCGGCGTTGCCGCAGCGACGGTCGGCACACCCTGTGAGGACGTCGACGCCGCCGCCCGCCAGGTCATCGGCGACGCCGGCTACGGGGAGTACTTCGTTCACCGCACGGGCCACGGCATCGGGGTCGAGGCCCACGAGCACCCGAACATCGTCGTCGGCAACGACCTGCCGCTGGTTGCCGGCCACGCCTTCTCGATCGAGCCGGGCATCTACGTCCCCGGCACCTGGGGCGCACGCCTCGAGGACATCGTCGTGGCCACCGACGAAGGCCCCGACCCCCTCAACCGCATCGACCACGGCCTCGCCGTGGTCGACTGAGCCGGGCTCCGAGGTCCAACGCCGGTGATCACCCTGGACGCCGCGACCGTGCTGTTGCAGTGGGCGGTCGGCGGGCTCTTCTTCCTCTGGGTCACGATCCGCCGGCGGGAGGTCGGCATCGGCTACGGCTGGACGATGCGCATCACCTTCGGTCTGATGGCCGCCGGCGGTGTGGTCGTCGGCCTGGTCGTCGACCCGGTTCCGGTCCGGGAGGCCTTCGGCACCGGCGTCGTGGCGGCAACGGGCATCGCCCTCGTCGTCTCGTGGCAGCGCAGGAAGGCCGGTGTCGCCGGACAACGCACCGACGAGGAACGCCGGTCGGCCCGTGTGGCCGAGATGACCGGGATCGACAAGGACGCCCAACGCTTCGACCGGAACATCCCCGAGTTCCCGCCCGGGCTCGACCTGCTGGCGCCACTACTCGGACTCGTAGCGCTCGTCGCAGCGGGCATCGACGCCGGCGACCCGGTCCTGCTCGCCCTCGCCCGAACGTTCGTCGGTGCCCTGTTCCTCGGCGCCGTCTCGGACGCCATGCTGCTCGGCCACTGGTACCTCGTGCAGCCCGGGCTCGCCCGTGCGCCGATCGTCGAACTGGTCCGCTGGACGGCGATTCTCTGGCCGTTCGAACTGCTCGTGTTGCTCTGGCCGACCGGAATGCTCTCGGTCCTGTCCGGCACGATCGACGACGGCTACGGAGGGATGCTGGGCTGGTACTGGGTGGCCAGCACCGTGGCGACGATCCTGTTGGTTGGCGCCACCCGTGCGGCGCTGCGCGAACGCCAGTACTCGGCCGTCATGGCGGCGACCGGGCTACTCTACCTAGCAGTTCTGACTGCCTTTGGAATGGATGTCGTGGCTCGGGCAACGCTGGCGTGAACACTGGAGCATTACTCAAGCCCACGCTGGTTGGTCTCGTAGTCGCAGCTTCTGCCGTCTTTGCCCTGGGTCCAGCAGCTGCTCCCGCTGCTGCTGATGATGTCGGCTCCGGGTACGACGAATCCCAGATCCGGGATCTTCTTTGGGCAACCGACTACTTGGGTTTCTCGGGACCAGATGAACTCCAGCGCGCTGGAGTTTTGGTGATCAATTTCATCTTGCGCACTTCGAGAGAAATCGAAAGTTCATGTGAGGCCGGATTAGGTGCTGTGATCGATTCCTTTGGCAAGCACCGATATGCCACTGTCTGGATCGGTGAAGAATTGGTGACCTTAGATTGGGTTGCCAACCACTACTGCATCAGTAGGGAACAGGCCCAAACGTTTGGCGCCACGCTTCTTACTTTCCTTTCCGGGCTCGACGCTGCAGGAAAGGGAGTTGAGACCACCAAGCCTCCAATTCCTGAAGCGTTGGATTTCGTACCAGTAGTGCTTGCAGGATTCAGGACCGCCAATACTCCGTTGGCCGTACCTCTGCCGTCTGATTATCAGATCGCAGTCCTATCCCATACAGGACGAAATGCCTTTCGAGTTCGCGGCCTTGACGCCGAGGGAAGAGTGCTCGAGACCCTGTTGGAACGGATCGGCCAATATCGAGGGACTGTGCTCGTCTCCGAACCAGAACGTTTCAGCTCCCTCGTCGTCGAGGCGGACGGAGAGTGGGAAGTCTCGTTCCTACCTATTGCTGCGGCCAATAGGTTCGGTCAAGATCGAATCGCCTTCGGGTCGAATGACGACGTTCTTTACCTGACGGATTCTTCCGCCGGAGGTTCTGCAGTGACATTCCGCCATGACGGTTCGATGGATTTTCAAGTTGACGTGATCGAAGCCGATGGCCAAACAGTTGTTCCCCTTGTGGCTGGCTCCGGCGTGTCAACGACCCTTGGCTCTCTGCCTGTGGTTACGCGTGTTATCAGTGTCAAGGCTGATGGTGCATGGCGGCTTTCTGCCACGTCTGAGCCAAGTTTGCCGAGTGGTCTGACGGCAGAGCGCGATGGTGACGAGATCGTTCTGGATTGGATTGCACCGAATGCCGCGTCGAGATCTCAGATAGAGGGCTATTCAGTTGGGCGTTCGATCGATGGAGGTGAAGTCTGGTCGCCAGTCGGCTTTGTTAACTCGACCTCTGGGCAACCTCCCGAAACCATATTCCGGACTGTGGGTCATGCACGAGGCACACGTGAGGATTTCCGGGTCTCAGCGGTAACTGCCGATGGTGTTGGGCCCCCCTCGGAGGTGACGACCGTGTACTCAGCGTGTCAAGTGACGCGAGGGGTCCTCCAGGATCTACGCAGATCCGTTCTGGAGGACAAGGTCGGTTTAGCTGATTATGAGACTTCGGATCTAGCTGAGATTCCGAAGGCAACCGCAGCACTTCTGATTGCCGAATCTCGCTGTGTGTCTGAGTCTCCCAGTCATGACCGGTCGGTATTAGACGCACTTGGCGACCAACTTCTGAGTTGGCCTGAGCGGTTTGCGTCCGAACGGTATGGATGGGGCCTTCCCTTTGAATGGGATGCATTCGATGATGGAAGTACGAATCCGGAGAACACTGTCTATTCGATTTCAACCGGTCTAAGCATTAAAGCTCTTCTCGACTGGGCGGCGGTCAGTAACGACGAGATCCGTTTCCGAATCTACTCTGTTGTTGAACGAGCTTTAGATGAATGGTTGGATGATGATGCTCTTAGCGACGCGGGGCAGTTTGTCTATTCGCTGAACAGCTTCGACTATGGATATGATGTGTTTAATTCTTCAGCGATGCTCGCTGGTCAGATGCAGCGAGCGGCTGATCTCGGATTTGCATCAGCTGACCTTTACCGAGACAAGGCCGACGTTGTAGTCCAATCGTTGATTGACCATCACCAACATGGCTTGAAGAGTGTTCAAGTGGTGTTAGGTGCAGGGGAAGACCTTTCAATTGTTGCTTCGCAATTTGGCGTGGATTCCCAAATAATTCTCTCTGCCTCAGGCCTTGTGGAGAGTGATATCCGCGCGGGAACCTTGCTAACGATCCCGGATGCAGTTGATTCGGGCTGGTACTGGGATTACTCAACTTTAGGACTAGTGCCCAACGATCTAGCCCATGCGGGTTACATCGTTGACGGAATTTCGACTTACAGTAAACACGGCGGCCGGCTCGCATCTTCTCTGCCTTTGGATCTGGTAGCGAAACATTTGCTCACCTTTATGGGGAACCAAACTGTACATGAACAGATACTTCGGTGGCCGGTCTGGTTATGGCACTGGCGCTCGGCGGAGGAGAACAAGGAGTATTGGTGGCTTCCTAGGCTCTATGAGATCGGTTGGGGAATATTCGTCTCCTCAGCAAATCGAGATATTTTGGCCCCCCTGGAAACGGCTGCGTGCGAAATGGCGTTGCGGTACCGACACGATGCTGGAAGCTTTTTGAAGTTCCCGCGGCTTACAGAAATGGATGGGATGGCCAATTCGCAAATTCTTGAGTACTCCGCTTATCTCTATCTTGGACTCACACACTCAAGGTGTTCGTACACGTTTGAAGGTGGCGATGTAAATGGTCGTGGCGAGGAATATCAACTTGTTCCTTTCACCACATTGGGTGAGACGGATGGACTGACTGCTGATCTGTGGATTGATACCAGGTCCGGACGCGCGCGCCTTCAGGCTGGCCAGCGTGTCCTGAACATACCTAGGGCTGGAGTGCCCCTCGGCCTTGTGGCCGAAGGAGAGACCTTTGTATCGGTCATCCGAGAAGTCCCGTCGTCGAGGTTGACGTTTGCGAGTTGGGAGGGTGACACGTTTGTTGGCGACGCTGTGATCCCCGGGCAAGACGATGTTTCATTGATGTTGCGCGCTATTCATCAGACTGCTGAATCGCTGTTTCTCGTCGTCTATGACAACAAAACACGGGAAAATCGTCTGCAGCGGTACGACTGGCAGAACCTTGAACTTCTGCGTGAGTGGGTCTTGCCTCTGATCCAACCCGAAGCGGGTCAGAATTATCAGCTAGAGCCTCCTATCCACTTCGTGGCCGGCCATGACGGTAAGTTGCGATTTGTTGGTGGAACTCTGCACGGAACTGTGAACGGTGACGTGATTGAGTATGGACGACTAACCAATTGCAGCAAGGCGCTTGAAGCGGTAGCTGGCTCTGGCTCGAAGTTGTTTGTCCTGTGTGAAGCACAAGACCCGGATGTTGCCGTCCGCAGTCTGATCTACCTAGGAGGAGACGTTCCGGATCGTAGTGGAGGCTTTACCTTGAGCGTCGTCGACGGAGATCAGTACGAATACAGTTCTATCCAAACTTTAGGTGTTCCTTACCGGCTTCGACCTAGAGAGGTGTTTCTAGGCACGGGTAGGGAAGTCGAGGTTGTTTGGTCCGACAGCGCCGTCAGTGGTCTTGTGCCGTTTCTCGAGTATGAGATAAGCCGAGGTCAGAACAGTGGAACGCTCGAGCTTGGGGTTAACAATGACGAAGGCCGTATTGCCTGGAGTCAAATTTATTACCTAAATGCTTTTCTGGATATTGTGCGGATGCATTCGCACTGGGTAGTCACTGATGAAGTATTGGAAATTGTGGGACTCTTGAGCGATCGCCTTCGCATCGAGATGGAGTTGTTGGAGACAATTCTTGATCAGTCTGGAATGGCGAGTAGAGCGTTTACGGTAGATCGGTCGCCCTCTGTATTCGCGGTCCAGACCTCCCGTCTGGCTCTTCTATATGACGGATATCTTGAGTACTATCCCGCTGTTGGGCGGTACAACCCAACAGCGATTGAAATTTCGCGTGATTCAGTCTCGCTTGTGGGACATATGGAGGTTCTTACCGATGCCGCAATCCCCTCCTGGTCTGAGGAAGGCCAGTCCCATCTGATGTGGCCGAAGGGGAGTGCGTTCATGTTTGACGGTCTAAACGTTCCCTTCAACCATCAGAACGAATGGGCACTCTCGATTGTGCGGTCCAACCAGAACTTGATTTCAGATGCGACTTGGGATGCTGCTGAAGACATTCTTGGGTTCTTCTATGACCAAATCCTGGTTCCAGAGAGAGAGGTCTTTCCCGATGGCGGTGTGTGGCCCTATTGGTGGGGGACTGCATGGGATGGATGGGCCGCCGAGGACGAGGTCTCGTTGAACACGCCGACATATGCCGGCGACCGAGGAGATTCTTGGATTTCATTCCGCACGATCGATGCTGAGGCGATGGTCGAGTGGAGCGACCATCTGGCGGCGACGGCCGGAGGTCAACTCCTCGACAACATTGCTGGCATGGTTCAAGACGGTGTCGTCCTTCCGTATATAGCGGCGGCGTTGGTGGAACACGGTGTGCTGCCTGCCATCTCTGAGTCGACCTTCGGGCGCTTCGGGCGGGCTGGCAGTCCCTCGGAACTCCCTGCCATGGTTTGGGCACATGTTCTGCGGGGTAGATGAACGTCGGGCTCACCGACCGTGAGGACACTCTTTCGTGTCGGTTGCCTCAGCCAGCAGATCCGAGAGGGCAGTAGGCTCCGGCGCCGTGAAGGTCTATACGCGCGGCGGCGATGACGGGACCACCGGCCTGCTCTACGGCGGGCGGGTCCGCAAGGACGATGTGCAGCCGACGGCATACGGCGACGTCGACGAGGCGCAGGCTGCTATCGGCCTTGCACGGGCCGCCGGCGACGACGAACTGGGCGGGATCCTGCTCGGCCTCGAACGCGACCTCTGGGTCGTCATGTCCGAACTGGCCTGCAACCACGAGAAGCTCGACCAACTCGAGTCCACCGGCGGTCGGGTGCGGGCCGAGATGGTGGAGCGGCTCGAGCACCTCATCGACGAGGCTGGCGAACGCTTCGATCCGCCCACCGAGTTCGTCGCCCCCGGCGAGAACGAGGTGGCCGCCCGCCTGGACGTGGCCCGTACAGTGAGCCGCCGGGCCGAGCGCAGCGCCCTTTCGGCGGTTGCCGACGGCTCACAGGTGGTGCCCTACCTCAACCGCCTCTCCGACCTGCTCTGGACCCTGGCCCGCTGGCAGGAGGGCGAGTCCGTCATCACCAGGTCCATCGACTCCGACTGACCCGAGAGGAACGACCACCGATGCCGATCACCTTCACGACCGCCCGACGTGCGCCGACGACCGCCCACGTGGTGGCCCATGGCGTCACGACCGAGGGTTTCGAGGACGGATCGGGGCTTCCCGACGGCGTCGAAGCCGGGGCACTCGGCCGCCTGGGCTTCGAGGCCAAGGCGGAACAGGTCCAGATCCTTCCGTCCGGCGAACGCCTGGTCGCCCTGGTCGGCCTCGGAAGCGCCGACGAGGTGTCGACGGACACCGTCCGACGTTCCGCTGCCGCACTGGCCCGTGCGACCCGCAAGCACCGGTCCCTGGCCTGCGACCTCGCCGCCGCCTCGGGCCTCGACGCGGCACCGGCGACCCAGGCAGTGGTGGAGGGGCTCGGGCTGGCCGCCTACCGCTTCGGCTACACGTCCAAGAAGGCCGAGCGCGGGATCGAACGGGTTTCGCTGGTGGGGAGTACCGCTGCGGGCGTACGGTCCGCAGTAGGGCGCGGCGAGGCGGTGGTCGAGGGGGTGTCGCTGGCCCGGGACCTCGTGAACGAGCCCGGCGGAAAGCTGACCGCACCCGAGTTCGCCAACCGGGTTCGCCGCATGGCGCGCGACAAGGGGATCACCGTGAAGGTGCTCGACGAGGCGGCCATCAAGCGGGCACGCCTGGGCGGACTGCTGGGCGTCAACCGGGGATCGGAGCGGCCGCCCCGGTTCGTGGAACTCGACTACCGCCCCAAGGGGCGGGCGAAGGGCACGATCGCCCTCGTTGGCAAGGGGCTCACGTTCGACGCCGGCGGGCTGTCCATCAAGTCCGGCCAGGGGATGATGGACATGAAGATGGACATGGGTGGAGCGGCGGCCGTGGTCGGCGCCTTTTCGGCGCTGCCGACACTGGCCCCGGACTGCCGGGTCCGCGGCTACCTGCCGATGACCGACAACATGCTCGGTGGTGATGCGACGCGCCCGGGCGACGTCCTGACGATCCGGAACGGCAAGACCATCGAGGTGCTCAACACCGATGCCGAAGGGCGCCTTGTGCTCGCCGACGCCCTGTCGCTCGCCAGCGAGGCGAAGCCCGACGCCATCGTCGACCTGGCCACCCTGACCGGGGCCTGCATGGTTGCGCTCGGCCCGAAGATCGCCGGCTTGATGGGCCGAAACGACGGCTTCCTCGACCAGGTCGAGGCGGCGTCCGAGCGTTCGGGGGAGCGGGTGTGGCACCTGCCGCTGCCCGGCGACTACCGCAGGATGGTCGACTCGTCGGTGGCCGACATGAAGAACATCGGCGGTTCATACGGCGGCGCACTCACGGCGGGAATCATCCTCGGCGAGTTCGTGGCCGACGGCATCCCGTGGGCCCACCTCGACATCGCCGGCCCGGCGTTCACCGACAGCGACGACGCCGAGTTGACCAGGGGCGGCACCGGCTTCGGCGTGCGGTTGCTGCTCGAGTTGGTGACGGCCTTCCAGGTTCCCCAGGCAGGGTGACCGCGGAAGTTTGTGCCGTGGCCGTCGATCCTCGTGATGGTCCCGTCGAAGTCGAAACAGGCGACCGGTACGTCGTCGCGACTGCCCTCCTCAGCGGGCGGCAAGTCGGTTCCAGACCGGGGATGGCAGAAGACGCAACACGGCGAACATCGGACGGAGGAGGCGTGGCGTCCATACGACCGTCCGTGATCGACGTAGCGAGCGCACGATGTCGCGGGCGACGGATTCTGGGTCGGTCGACAGCGGGGCAGGAGACAGGCCCTCTGTCATGCGGGTGTGGACGAAGCCTGGTCGGATGACGAGCACCCTGACACCATGTTCTCGGAGCGTCGGCCTCAGACCTCGGGCGAGGAAGTCCAGTCCGGCCTTGGCACCGCCGTAGAGGGCGACTCCGGCCCTCGGTCGAATGCCGGCCACGCTCGTGATCGTTGCGAGTGTTCCATGCCCCTGGGACCGGAGGCCTCGGGCGGCCGCGAGCACGGCGAGCGCAGGACCCGCAAACGTTCCGGTGATGGTCGAGTAGGTGGCATCCGAATCCTTCAGGTGGCGCTCGTCGTCATCGAGCACGCCGATCGCACACAGCACCAGGTCATAGTCGGCATCCGCAAAGAGGTCGTCCAGCGTCGGCCCCACCGTCGCTGTGGCTGCCACATCGAGTTCAATCGTTCGGCAGGTGACCCCCTGTTCGGAGAGTTCGTCGACGAGTGGAGCGAGGTCTGCCGTCTGTCTGGCCGTCAGGGTCATCGCACGGGTGCCGGAGGCGGCGAGTTCGCGGACCGTCGCCGTCGCGATGTCGCTGGTGGCCCCGAGGACGAGCACACATCCATCGGTCCCAAACGCATCCCTCATCCAACACACCTCGGGGTCTGTCTCATGGCGTAGGTCGGCTCACCGGTCACGGCTGCCTCGGGGCGATTCTAGGAGATCGACCCCTGGGGCCGGTGAGCCCGAGGCGGCGGTTGAGGTCGCTGGTCAGGAGCCCTTCGGGGTCGACACCTCTTCGGAGTTCGCGCCATGCCTCGAGGCGTGGATACATGGTCGGGACGTGTTTCGGGTCCAAGCGTGAGTCCTTGGCGAGGTAGACCCTTCCGCCCACACCGGCGATCAAGTCGTCGATCTCGTCGAGTAGACCGGCCAATCCGGGCTTCGCCGGAAAGTCGACCGCAAGCGTCCATCCCTCGCCCGGAAACGAGAGGTGGCCCCGACTGGCAGGGCCGAAGCGCTTGAGGACCGCCAGGAAGCCAGCCGTTTCGCTGTTCGCCAGGCGTTCGATGATGTGTCGGAGCAGGCCGACCTCGGTAGACGGGATGACGAACTGGTGCTGGAGGAATCCTCGACGACCGTAGAGGCGGTTCCAGTTGGTGATCGCATCGAGGGGGTAGAAGAAGGAGGTGGCCGACTCGACGGATTGGTCGTCGCGCGGCGCTCGACGCCACCACAGGGTGTTGAAGGCCCGCATCATGGTGGGCATGAGGAGTCCCGAGGGGACCACATCAGGCAGGGCGAGTCGTAGCCCGGGTGAATAGTCGAGCGGCGCACGAGTCTGCCGCCGAGACAGGTCGGCGAGTTCTGCGTGCTCCGCCGCGTTGAGGATGCCGCGTCCGAGTCCTCGACCGGTGCCGAACAGGTCCAGCCAGGCGACTGAGTACGTCGCATGCTGGTCGGCTGCCACCAGGCCGTCCAGGACCTCGTCGAGGGATGCCATCCTGTTGGTTGTGACGCGCAGGTAGGCCGTCTCGACTCGTCGGAGCGAAAGGGCCAACCGGCGGATGATCCCGGTCAGGCCCATCCCCCCGGCGGTCGCCCAGAACAGGTCGTCGCCCGGGTTCAGGCGGACGACGCCCCTGACGGGCGACTCGAGTTCGATCCAGTCCACGTGTTCGGCGAATGATCCGTCGTGGTGATGGTTCTTGCCGTGTACGTCTGCAGCGAACGCCCCACCCATGGTCACATGGCACGTGCCGGGCACGACTGGAGCGAACCACCCCTGGGGGAGCGTCCAGGCGTGGAGCGATTCAAGGGAAAGTCCGCCGTCGAGGAGTGCGACTCCGTTGGTTTCGTCGTACCACGCCGCGTCCGACGGTGAGTGGAGGTCCAGGACGGTTCCTCCGGCGTTCTGCGCAGCGTCACCGTAGGAGCGACCGAGCCCGCGTACCGTGAGGCCGCGACGGCCGACCTGGGTGAAGTCCGCGTCGAGGCCCGGTTCAAGTCGATGCCGGGCCCGGGGTCGCGAGCGGGGGGTCCGACCCCATCCCGCCACGAGCGGCTCGGATGGGCGAGCCATCAACCCACGCCGAGTAAGAAGAGCACTCCCCAGAGGCCGACCGCACCAAGGAGCACCGGGTCTTCGAAGATTGCGGACTCGGGAGCCTCGACCGGGCCCTTGGACGCGCTCAGGAGATAGCGAAGCAGCCCCAGGAGGAACGGGCCGATGGAAAGCGCCAGCCAGGTCTCGCCGGCGCCGGTTTCGTTACCGTGCTCAGTTGTCCAGAGCGTGTAGCCGACGAGTGTCAAGGACACGGCGATCGTCTGCACCTGGGTGAGGAAGCTGGCGCTGTAGTGCTCGAGCACTGAACGGGTCTCCGAGTCGGTGCCGAGTGCCGCGATCTCGCTGGATCGCTTTGACGCGGCGAGGAACAACGAGCCGAACATTGCGACGAAGAGGAACCAGGAGGAGATGGCGATGTCGACCGACACGGCCCCTGCAACCGCCCGAATCACAAACCCGGCGGAGATCAGGACAATGTCGAGGACTGCCACCCGTTTGAGCCAGAACGAGTAGATCAACGAGTTGGCCACGAACAAGGCGCCGAGCAGGGCCAGGTCGGCGTTGACAAGAGCGGCCAGGACGAGGCCACCGACCAGTAGGCCACCGGCTGCGAGGGTGGCGATTCTCGGACTCAGCTCACCGGCAGCAATCGGTCGGTGGCGCTTCGTTGGATGTTTGCGGTCGAGGGGCGCATCGCGGAGATCGTTGACCAGGTAGATCCCACCCGACAGGAGGCAGAAGACGATGAACGCCAGAGCCGTCCGCCACAGGGACCTCGCTTCGGGAAGTACGCCTGCCGCTGCGGGCGCAGCCAGCACAAGGAGGTTCTTGATCATCTGCTTCGGTCGCAGTGATTGAACCAAGGGGACGAAAGTCATGGGGCCTTTCGTATGGCGATCGTCGACGGGCAGGGGTCCGCCTACATCACCGTTGGGGGGTCTCAGTCGAATCTATCGCTTGTTCCCAGACGAATCAGGATCGTCGCTGTCTTCCGGTTGGAAGAACGCAACGGGTCGCCGCCGGCCCTCCGCCGCAGGGGGGCGGACGGCGGCCGGGCCGTCGGCGACCGGCCGGATCAGGCGGCGCCGTCGAGGGCGGGTAGGAACTCGGGCGCTCTGCCTTCCGGCGATTCGTTGTTTGTTCGGTTGGAGGGATGCCGCCGGGAGCCCCAGGCCCAGCCGGCTGCCTCGAGGCAGAGGGCCGGCTCGAAGCACCACTCGCGCAGTTGGCGTTCGGTGGCGTCGAGCCCCTCGCCCAGGTGGACGAGGGTGAGCGCCAGGTGGCGTGCCCGACGGATGGCTTCGGCCTCGTGGTCGCGGCGGGTGGCCTCCATGAAGGCGCGGTGCCGGTCGCGGAGTTCGGTGGGGAGCCGGTCGGCCTGGGAGAGCGTGAGGGGCGGCAGGTGGCGCCGGACCTCGAGCGTGGTGGGGCCGGCCTGGCGGGCCATGCGGAACTGGCAGAGTCGGCCGAGCGTTCGCAGGAACGGGGCGTGCCGGCCGTCGTTGAGCCGGAGGCCGATGGACGCCGCCGTGTCGGGGAGGTCGAGGTCGAAGCCGGCGGGTTCGGCGTCGAGCCCGTCGGCGAGTCGGCGCAGTAGCCAGCAGGCGCTGGGGCCGAGGATGCCGAGCCAGTAGTGCTCGGTGTAGGTGGATCGGGGGTCGTGGCCGAGTCGGTCGACGAGGGGGTCGTCCCAGGGTTCGACGCGGAGTTGGTCGGTCGGGAATGTGGGCGTTGGGGACATGGCGGCCTCCTACTGAGACAGAGCAATCAGGGCAGGAGGGAAGTGCAAGTGGAGTATTTCAGTCAATTCCAGTCGGTGTCAAGGAGAATCTCGCCGGCCGGCCCGATCAGATGCGCGAGGCTCCCGGGATGCCCGAGACCCCCGATCCCGTGGTGGCGGCCGCCGCCCTCCTGGATGGCGCCGACAGCGTCGCCGTGCTGACCGGGGCGGGCATCTCGACCGACAGCGGCATCCCCGACTTCCGTGGACCGCAGGGCATCTGGACGCTGAACCCGGCCGCCGAGAAGGCCTCCAACCTGCAGGTGTACCTGGCAGACCCGGAGGTCCGTCGGGCCAACTGGCAGGTGATGGCCAGCGGTATCTGGGACGCCGCCCGACCCAACGTCGGACATGAGAGCCTTGTCGACCTGGAGCGATCCGGTCGGTTGCACACCCTGGTCACCCAGAACGTCGACGGCCTCCACCTCATGGCCGGCACAGACCCGGACCGGATCGTCGAGGTCCACGGCACGGTACGGCGCTCCATGTGCCTGGGTTGCGGGGTGCAGGCGCCCGTCGAGGAGGTTCTCGAACGGGTGCGGGCCGGTGAGGAGGACCCGCAATGCCTCGACTGCGGAGGCCTGTTGAAGCGTGCCACGGTGAGCTTCGGCCAACAACTGTTTCCCGGCGACCTCGATCGGGCGTTGGCCGCGGCCCGGGAGGCGGATGTGGTCCTGACCGTCGGAACGACATTGAGTGTGGGTCCGGTGAACCTCATGGTGCCGGAGGCCGTGCGAGTCGGTCGGCCGGTGGTGGTGCTCAACGGCGAGCCGACCGAGATGGACGACCTGGCCGACGTGGTCCTGCGGGGTCAGATCGCGGAGGTGCTGCCGCAGATCCTGGGTTGTCCGCCGGACGGTGGCCGAATCCCGACTGGATAGGTAGGCTTTCTGGGATGGCCACCTTCCGTGAACTTCTCCAGGCTGCCAAGGGGCGCGTCCGTGAGACCGACCCCGCAGGTGCCGAGGTCCTCCTCGCCGAGGGTCACCTCCTGCTCGACGTCCGAGAGCCCGACGAGTACGAGCAGGGTGCGATCCCCGGATCCATCCACATTCCCCGGGGCAACCTCGAGTCCGGGATCGAGAACCGGGTCGTCGACCGCGACCAGCCGATCGTCGTGATGTGCGCCGGCGGCGTGCGGTCTGCGTTCGCCGCCGACACGCTCGGCCAACTCGGCTACACCGATGTCGTCTCGATGGACGGTGGCTTCAACCGCTGGAAGGACGAGGGTCGGAACTGGTCGGCGCCCCGCACGCTCGCCCCGGACCAGCGCAACCGCTACCAGCGGCACCTGTCCCTGCCCGAGGTTGGCGAGGAGGGGCAGTTGAACCTCCTCGACGCCAAGGTGCTGCTCCTCGGGGCCGGCGGTCTCGGGTCGCCGGCCGCCCTCTACCTCACTGCCGCTGGCGTGGGCACGATCGGCATCATCGACATGGACGTGGTCGACGAGTCGAACCTCCAGCGACAGATCCTCCACAACGTCGACCGGGTGGGGGACCGCAAGGTCGACTCCGCCAAGAAGACCCTCACGGCGCTGAACCCCGACGTCAACGTCGTCACGTACGACGCCCGGCTGGGCGCCGACAACATCATGGAGATCCTCGATGGCTACGACGTGGTCGTCGACGGAGCCGACAACTTCCCGAGCCGCTACCTGCTCAACGACGCCTCGGTGAAGCTCGGCATCCCCGTGGTCCACGGATCGATCTTCCGGTTCGAGGGGCAGGTCACCGTGTTCGACCCCAAGAACGGGCCCACCTACCGCGACATGCTGCCGGAGCCGCCACCCGCCGAGTTCGCCCCCAGCTGCGCCGAGGCCGGCGTGCTCGGCGTGCTGCCGGGGATCGTGGGTTCGATCCAGGCGCTCGAGGCGATCAAGTTGATCCTCGGGCTCGGCGAGGGGCTGTCGGGGCGGCTCGTCGCCTTCGACGCCCTCGACATGACCTTCCGCGAGTACCGCCTGCAGAAGGACCCGACCCTCGAGGTCACCTGGGAGAACCGGGACCTCATCGAGATCACAGAACTCGACGGCCTCTGCATGCCCAAGGTGAGCGAGCCGCCGCCGGGCTGAGCCGAGGCGGGTTGACAGGTGGCCAACAGGCCCCACCCGTAGACTCCGGCGGTGCGCCGCCTGTTCGATCGCCTTCCCGAGGGCACGATTGCCATCGGTGCCGGGCTGGCGGTCAATGGCCTGGCTGCCTACACCTTCATTACGATCAGTTCCAGGGATCTGGGCATCGAGTCCTATTCACCGGTTGCCATGCTCTGGGCCCTGAGTTTTCTCCTGGGCGTCGGATTTTTCCTGCCGCTGGAGCAGGAGACCGCCCGCCTCGTGGCCAGTCGGCGCAGCCGAGGCGAGGGAAGCGGCCCGGTCATCAGGGCGGCAGCCTTGTTGGGGTCCGTCATGGCTCTTGCCTTGGCGGTTGCCGCAGTTGTCGCTGCGCCCTGGGCGATCGACGCACTCTTCGACGGTGACACGTGGCTCTTCGTCGGGCTCCTCATGGTGGTCTTCGGGCTGGGGGCTGCCCACCTGGCCAAGGGGCTACTTGCAGGCCAGGGACGGTTCGGTTCCTATGGTCGCTACATCGTCGGGGAAGGCGGCGGCCGCCTCTTCCTGCTCGCGGTGGTGATCCTTGCAACGGACACGGTTGGTCCCTACGGGGTGGCGATCGGCCTGGCGCCGTTCGTCGGTTTGGCGGTCGCCCTTACGGGCCAGCGCAACCTTCTCGAGCCGGGCCCGCCGGCCCACCTCGGTGACCTCTCCCGGGCCGTCGGGTCGCTGCTCGTCGCCTCGGTCGGGATTGCCTTCATGGTCAACGTCAGCCCACTTGCCGTGGAGGTCCTCGCGGACGAGTCACAGGCGCAGGAATCAGGAAGGTTCCTGAATGCGCTGCTCATTGCGCGCATCCCCCTGTTCTTCTTCCAGGCCATCCAGGCGTCGCTCCTCCCGAAGCTCTCAGGGCTGGCTGGACGCTCGTCGTATGACGAACTCTGGAGGGTTCTGCGTCGACTCCTCACCCTTGTCGTCGCCCTCGGGGCGATTGCTGTCGTGTTGGCAGCCCTGTTTGGAACGTTGGCCGTCGAGGTGGCGTTTGGGGAGGAGTTCGCCGTTCGTGGCCTCGACATGGTCCTCCTGACGGCTTCCAGTGCAGTTCTGATGATCGCCCTGTCGCTGTCCCAGGCACTGATTGCCTGCGAGGCACAGGGGCGGATGGCATCGGCCTGGATCGCTGGGGTGGTGGCGTTTCCGGTGGCCGTGGGCTACGGGGGTGACCTGTTCTTCCGGGTCGAACGTGGCCTGCTTGTCGCCGTCTTGGTCACGGCCGTGGCCTTGGGAGTTCTGCTCTACATCCGACTTCACCGCCTCGGCGTGTCCGTCCGGACGGGGGGTACAGGACCAGATGGCCGGGGTTGACCCCGGTCGCTAGAGCCCGCTTCATAGACTCCGGTTGGGCGGAGATCCGATGAGGGCACGTTGCCCCGATGGTCGTGACCCAGGAGAACCAGTGACGTATTCCCGCACACGACGAGGACGCCAATTGACGGTCGTTCTCGTCATGTCGCTGGTGGCCTCTGCCGTCCTGCCAGCGGCGTCTGTCGGAGCTGATTTGTCAGTCCTCGTCCAGGCGGGCGACAGCCTGTCATCGATCGCCTTCGACCACGGCATCACGGTCGATGCCCTGATGGTGGCGAACGGCCTCACCGATCCCGACCTGGTCTACATGGGCCAGGAGTTGGTGATCCCGGATGACGGTGGTGTGCCGACGATGACCACCCCACCCCTCGTGGTCACCGTCGAGTACGGCGAGAGCCTCTCGATCATCGCCGCCCGACACGGCGTGACCGTCTCCGCCATCATGGAGGAGAACGACCTGACGGATCCCGACCGGATCTACGTTGGCCAGGTCCTCACCATTCCGAACCCCGTCGTGCCCACGACCACGGCGCCGCCGACCACGACGCTCCCATCCCTGGTGGTCACCGTTGAGTACGGCGACTCGCTGTCGGCGATCGCGGGTCGATACGGCGTGTCGGTCCAGGCGATCGTCGAGGCCAACGGCATTACGAACCCCGACCGTCTCTCCGTCGGCCAGTCGCTGGTCATCCCCGGTGTCGCCCCACCCGTCGACCCAGAGGCGCCGTCGACGGACTACGGCACGGTGATCGTGGATGGCCGGGGATGGGGCCACGGACGGGGGATGGGCCAGTACGGGGCGCTGGGATACGCAATCGACGAGGGCTGGACCCGGGACCAGATCCTCGACCACTACTACGGCGGGACGGTGGCCGGGAATGTCGGCGTCCAGGAGATCGGCGTACGCCTTCTCGCCCATGACGGTGAGGCGACGTCGGTGTACGTCGAGGATGCCCTCCTTGGACTCATTGGCGACGGATCCGACTGGATGCAGGTGAGCGACCACGCTGTCAGGGTGGATCTGCTCGGCTCCGACGACCGGTGGGAGGTCTCGGTGGCGCCTTCCTGCGCCGGTCCGTTCACGGGTACCGGCGTGGTCCTCGAGGGATCCGTCATCCGCATCCTCCCTGCACACATGGCCGTTCCGTCGCCGCCGACGACTACGACGGTGGCTCCCACGACTACGACGACGCCGCCGACGACTACGACGACGACTGCGACGACGACGGTGGCTCCTACGACGACGACTACGACGACGGTGGCTCCTACGACGACGACTACGACGACGGTGGCTCCTACGACGACGACTACGACGACGGTGGCTCCGACGACTACGACGGTGGCTCCTACGACGACGACGGTGGCTCCTACGACGACGACGACGGTGGCTCCTACGACGACGACGACGGTGGCTCCTACGACGACGACGACTACGACGACTACGACGACGGTGGCTCCTACGACGACGACGGTGGCTCCTACGACGACGATTACGACGACGGTGGCACCCACGACGACCCTTCCCCCGGATCCGGTCTTCGAGGTGTTCGACGCGGCCGACGCCGACCTCGAGCGGACCCTGCAACTCTGCGAGGGGGCAGATGCCGCCTCCTGGTACCGGGGCGAGATCCGGGCCGCCCACTACGGCGACCAACAGCGCACGGTCAACGTGCTCCCGGTCGAGCAGTACCTCCGGTCGGTCGTGCCCCGGGAGATGCCGGCCAACTGGGCCGACCTCGGCGACGGTGCGGGCGCCCAGGCGCTCGAGGTGCAGGCAGTGGCCGCGCGGTCCTACTCGTTGGGCGAGAACCGGTACGACTACGCGAAGACCTGCGACACGATCCGCTGCCAGGTCTATGAAGGTCGACAGAGTCGTCGTGGAGACCGGGTCTGGAGCAACGAGGACGATCGATCCGACGCGGCGATCGTCGCCACCGCCGGTCTTGTCCGCATGCAGGAGGGAGAGGTGGCGCGCACCGAGTTCTCGGCCTCGACGGGCGGCCACACGATCACCGCCGACTTCCCCGGGGTGCCCGACGACGGCGATGACGTGGAGATCAACCCCGTCCACCGATGGACCACCGAGCTCGATGTGGACGACGTGGAAGCGGCGTTCGGCGCGAGCAACCTCTATGAGATCGTCGTCGTCGCCCGCGACGGATTTGGAGACGACGGCGGACGAGTCGACCAGATGGAACTGCGGTCCCGGAACGGCGACGTCGTGACCGTCACGGGCAACAACTTTCGGCGGGAGTTCAACCTCAAGTCCAACTGGTACGGAGCGACGTTCGGGCCGCCCGACGCGAGCGTCGAGTTTCCCGAACAGCGCTTTGATGAATACCGCCTGACGACCGGCTACACGGAGGAGGAATGGGCACTCGTGACGTCAGGTGCCGACTACCTGTCGATGTCGCCGGCCGAGTTTCAAAGGGCCGCGATCTGGGTCCTTTCGTTCCTCCTGAACCTCTCGCAGGACCCGGATGGGCCTGCACCGTTGGATCCACCCCCGGCAGTGGATGGCTTGCGTCGCGTGGTCACCGCCTACCTGACATCCGAGGGCGACCAGGTGGCGGCCGAGCACGTCGCCGGAGCGTTCTCGGTGAACGGCGCAGAAGCCCAGAAGGTCGCGGTTACGGTTCTCGTGTTCCTCGTTGGAATGTCGAAGGCGCGGCAGGGGTAGCGAGACCATGAGTCAGAAGGACGTGATGTCGATCGATCGGATGCCCTATGACCGGTGATGGCTTCTTTGCTCATGCCTCTGCGTTTGTCGAGGACGATGTGGTGGTTGGAGAGGACACCCAGATTTGGCACCACGGCCAGGTTCGATCGGGCGCCAAGATCGGTAGTCGCTGTGTGCTTGGGAAGAACGTCTATGTCGATGCCGGCGTCGTCATCGGTGACGGTTGCAAACTTCAGAACAATGTGAATGTATACAAGGGGGTGTGGATTGGCGACGATGTTTTTGTCGGCCCTTCTGCCACGTTCACGAATGACCTTACCCCACGGGCATTTGTTGAAGATTGGTCGGTCGTATCGACACGAGTTGAGCACGGAGCTTCGGTCGGTGCCCATGTGACCATCGTCTGTGGTGTCGCACTTGGCGCCTTCTGTATGGTTGCCGCTGGGGCAACGGTGACCAGAGATGTCGCCGCCCATGAGTTGGTGGTCGGCACCCCGGCCCGCAACGCAGGGTGGGTCTGTCGCTGTGGCGCGGTGGTTTCACGCTCGCAACAATGTCCGGACGACCCCACATGCGACAGTTGTGGTGATGGATGATCGGCAGGGAGCGACGGCGCCAGTCCGGAAGTGGCCATGTTGAAGGCCCGTAGCGTCAAGAGAGAACTGCGACGACTGTCGGATGCGATCGAAGCGATCGACCGGCGCCTCGACGAGATAGATCGCCGATTTCAGATGGCACAGATCGAAGACGACGGCTTTCGTCGCCTCGTGACGGGACGATTGTTGCTCCTGTCTGGTGACGTCGACGCGATCCGCCAGGGGGCCTTCGACATCCGACGGTCTCTTGCCAGCCGAGGCATTCCGGCAGCAGATGAGGTGGATGCTCCTGAAGCCGAGGCTCTGAGCAACGACCCCGTGTTCTGGGAGGCCATCTATACGGAGATTGAGTCCCAACTCCGGGGGTCGCCGGAGGCGGTTGCCGAACTTCAACGGCGATATCTAGGCCTCGTCGCTGAGGTCGAAAGCGACCTACCGGTCGTCGACTTGGGCTGTGGGCGGGGCGAGTTCCTCTCTCTGTTGGAGGAGGAGGGCATCGACGCGGTGGGTGTTGACGTAAACGGCACTTTTGTCGCCAGTTGCCGAGACCAAGGCCTCGTGGTCGAGCATGGAGACCTGCTCCAGTACTTAGAAGCGCAGTCCGACGGATCCCACCGGGCGGTTGTTTTGTTCCAGGTACTAGAACACTTGCCGTTCGCGGTCCTGCTCAAGACCATCGCCGAGGCCTACCGGATACTCGTTCCTGGAGGCGTTTTCCTTGGGGAGACTCCGAATGGAGCGAACCTCGTTGTCGGAGGTTCGACCTTCTGGCTCGACCACACGCATATCCAGCCCCTTCACCCGGCGTTACTCAAGGTCCTCGCCGACTACTTCGGCTTCGAACGGGTCAGGGTCGATCTGTTCAACCGCCCTGAGGTCCCTTGGAGGCTCGAGGCTGAGCAGGCGGGAACGCCCGTCGCTGATGCGGTTCACGGCCTCCAAGGGTATGTGTTGAGTGGTCAGGATGCCCTGCTGGTTGCTTACCGTCCCTCGACTGGCTGAGGGGAATGGCGGGAACAGAAGGCATCGACCGTTCGAACTAGGAGATCTTCGTACGTATCCATGACCGAATTCCAAGAGTAGTTTTCTTCGACGTACCTTCGGCCGTTGTTCGCCAGTCGTTCCCGAAGCTCAGAATTCTCTAATAAGAGTTGAGTGGCTGCCTCGAACTCCGCAAATCCGTCGTAGTGGAGTGCGCCCCCTGACCGCTGGGCCTGGCCGACGAGCACATCACATCGTCCCTGTACGAGAGCGGGTCGGCGGAGAGCCCAAACCTCGGTCAGGGCCATGGAGAAACTCTCGAAATAGGAGGGCTGAAGGAACGCCGTGCAGGCAACGATCGCGTCGGCCTTCTCCGATTCAGGCAGAAACCCTGTGAGGAGAATATCGGGGTGCTTTGAAAGGCTCGTGATGGGGTCGCCTACGATTACCAGGCGCAGGTCAGACGGATTGCGCTCCTTGAAGGCAATGAAGTAGTCGAAGGCTTCGAGAGAGCCCTTCCATGAATCGACACGGCCGATTGACAGTAGGAATGGTGCGTCGCCCAGTTTGTGGGCAGTTCGGAAACGATCGCCATCGCCCTCCGCAGCGAGGTCGCAGCCGACGCCTACAACTGCCTCGGCCGGGCGGTGGCCGAAGCGGGAGTTGACGAGTTCGGCCTCCTCCTCGGTCAGGAAGGCCATACCGTCTGGCTGTCGAAAGAGGTGGTTGAAGAGAGGAACCGACAATTGGGGTTCGAGGTGCGCGGTTGGCTGAAAGAGGGTCGGTGCTCTCCCGGCTGCTGCAGGAAGTCCCCGAACGGTTGTGTAGTAGAGGTAGGTGAAGAAGACGATGACGTCGAATTCCATCGCCCGACGGAAGATGTACGCAGGAATGTCGATCGTCCGGGGCCCGACTTCGTCAACCCAGGCTTCCTGGTCCCGCCATGATGCCGGGGCGCTGCCCCAGACAACTCGGCCATCGAGATGCTCGAAGTACGATCGGTCGCGGAGGCGATCAATGGGAAAGCGATGCACCAGTACGCCGTTGATCAACTCATCGCCTTCGGGTAGCACGTTTGCCCAGTTCGTGTAGTCGCATGCGCAACTTGTCGCTACTTCGACTTCGTGTCCCCGACTGGCGAGATTCTCCGCGAAACTCCGACAACACTGTTCAGAACCGCCGGCGATGTCTTCGCCGTAGCGTTGGACGACGAACAGGATGTGCATCAGCAGAGGGCGTCGACCGTATTTGTGTCCACCACTGTTTGCCGGACGGACAGTATGCGAAAGAAGGCCCTCATTGGCGCGTGGCGAGATCGTCGGACCGTCTGCGGTCCTCTTCGAGGATTGTGAGTCGCTCCACGATCGAAGTTAGCCGGCGGTTGATAGTGGACCGTTCGACCTCGTCGATCGATTCAATGATCTCGGTGAGGTTCTCAACGGCTGTGTGTACCCAAGCAGCATGTTCGCGCAATTGCGCGGTGATTCCATGGACTTGGCGAACCGTCAGTCGTGCGACGACCTTGTGGACAAGCCGTCCGAATACCGTCCTAGAAGAAGTCGAGATCCGGTTCTGACCGAACCGTGTCGGATCCCCGATCTGCGCTAGTGCTGTCCGGATGGCGACAACGCGTTCCGCCTCTCGTGCAAGCCCGATCATGATCTCGCGGTAGTAGCGGTCCAGATCATGCTCGAGGTCCGCCGAGTAGTCCCCAACTGTCCGTCGTTCTCGGACCATTCGACGAATCTGTGCTTGGGCCTCGTCGGCATCCGGATGCATCGAGTCAGCATAGTCAGTCGATCTTCCAGGTAGCCGAGGTCCGCGTAGGGTTACGGGGCTTGATGATTTCTCTTGGGGACAGGCTGACAACTTGGGGGATCGGCCGTTCGTTAGCCTGCCGGAGATGTCCACCGGAGGCGATCGATCCTTGAACCGTGCGAGTTTCGTCTGGACTTTCAGCGCCTACGGAGTAGTTGGGCTATCTGGTCTCGCACTCAACTGGGCCATCGTCGAACAGTTCGACGTGGCCGCTTTGGGTCGGTACAACCTGTTCATCGCCGTTGTGCTGATTGGCGGACAACTCGGATCCGCGAGTATCCACTCCTCCGTTCTCTATCACACGCCGGAGGCTCGGACTCTCGGGCATCCGACCGGGCAGGTGCTCTCATCCGGCCTTTTGCTCACGCTGCTGACCTCCACGGTCGCGACAGTGGTGATCGCGATAGGGGTGGAAGTCATCTTCGGCATCACCGAGAATCCTGCATATCGCGATGGACTTCGGGCCGTGCTGCCAGCGTTGTTGCTATACCCGATCAACAAGACCCTTCTGAACCATCTCAACGGATTACGAAGGTTCCGTGCTTTCTCGGTTGCCTTCGCTGCCCGGTTCGTTCTCCTCGCCATCCTTGTTGGGATCGTCGGTGTCTATTTCAAGTCGGAGGGACTTCTGCCTTGGACGATTTCAGCCACCGAGGCTCTGGTTCTCGTCGTTCTGCTTCTCTGGCTCCGTCCGGAACTGACTTCTTCGGGCCGGCGACTGACCCTCGAAGACCGCTACCGACGGCATATTCGCTTCGGGTTGCGCGGGTTTGTCGGTGGGCTACTCCTGGACCTGAACACCCGCGTCGATGTGCTTCTTCTCGGCTTGTTGGCAGGATCCCGGTCCGTCGGTGTGTACAGCATCGCAAGCTTGTTTGCCGAGAGCATCTTTCAACTAGCAATGGTGGCTCGCTACAGCTACGACCCAGTAGTCACCACCTTGTTCGTGGAAGGCCGGTTCGACGACTTGCGTGCAACAATTCGCCTAGCCAAGCGGCGCGTCTACCTACTGGTGGTTTCCGTCATCGTCCTGGCGAACCTCGCCTATCCGATCGTCGTCGGCATATTCTTCGACAGGGGCCTCGTCAAGGAGAGTTGGCCAGTTTTCGCATTGCTTTGCTCCGGCATAGCAATCAGCGCCGGCTACATCCCCTTCACCAACCTGTTGCAGCAAGTTGAAGCGCCAGGGAGACAGTCGCTGCTGCTCGGCCTCGTCGGTGGTACCAACCTCCTTCTAAACCTTCTCCTCATCCCTCCCTTCGGCATTGTCGGGGCAGCCCTTGCTACGGCCATCGCGCAGACCTGTTTTGTTCTCTACCTTCGATTTCTGAGTAGGCCTTTGCTCGGGTTCAGCCCATGAGCCAGACGGGAGTGTCTTTGGAACCCTCGGGTACGGAGACGTCATCACGGAACGCCACATGGCATGAGGTTGCCACCCTGTTCCTGGGGTCGGTGAGTCTCGTTGGGGTTGCCTCCCTTGCGTTGAACGCATTCGTGCCCGCTGCGGTGCTGATAGGCGGAACCTTGGTGACCGTCGTCGTTCTCTGGTGCTCGGGAGAGCGTCGCCTGCCCCGACTCCCTGGCCTTAAGGGCTGGGAGGCTTTAGTCGCAGCTGCCGCGGTCCTCCTTCGCATCGAGCAGTGGCCGAACCTGACAGGTGGTCAGGACCCGGGCATGTACACGAACATGGCGGCCACGATGCTCCGCACGGGGTCTGTCGGATTTGTCGACCGGTTTAGGCAAGAACTACCGACAGGCCTCCGTCAGGCCTATGACCAAGCTGAAGTATTTTCGCTGAAACTCATAGAGCCGATCACCTCAACCTTCCAGATCGAGTTCTATCCGCTTCATCCGCTCTGGATGGCTCTCGGTGAGTCATTCGTTGGTGGCTACGGGCGCCACCTGTCTCTGCTCGCCTTCGCTCTCTTCGGCATCACGAGTGGTTACCTGCTTGCGCTCGAACTCGACGGTCGACCTTTAGTCGCACGCCTATTCGCCGGTTTCCTCGCAGTGAATCCGGCACTCGTCTTCTTCGGCAAACTCCCAGTTGCCGAGTCGTTGGCCCTGGCATTCGCGCTTACTGGCTTCCTCTATATCGCACAGCACCTTCGGGGTTCTTCAAAGCAACGATCCCTTCCCCCGTTGCTGCTTGCGGGGCTGTCTTTCTCGAGCCTTGTATTCGTCCGGTGGCAGGTACTGCTCTACCTGCCGGCGTTGGCCCTTGTTGCGGTGGGATGCCTTAGTCCGATTTGGTCGATTGCGATGCGGCGACGGCTAGTAGCAGCTATCGCAGTTGTAGTTGCACCGTTTGGGATCGGCCTCTGTTACTACGCGTGGAGACAGCCCACGCTGGCCCGCTATCTCGGCCGTGCCATTCTGGACGCGGCGCCCCATCCAGCGGTCCTCCTGACCGCTCTCCTCCTGGCTGTGTTGGCCCTGTTCTTTGTCCGGCGCGGATTTATCAATACACCCGACACGATGCATCTGCGGGTTGCACGGACAGGGGCCGCTCTCACTCGGCATGCGCCCTGGCTCCTCATTGGAGCCCTAGCGCTCTCGGCTTGGTCCATCGCCGGCCTCTACCGCACGGGTGTGATGTATCCATGGGGTGATTCAACGCCAGTTGGTGATCCGTTCTCCTTCCGGTTTCATTCGCTGTACCGCCTCATGCTGTTCGTGTCGCCATTCGGGATGTTGGCGTTGCTTGCGACGCCGTTCGCTTTGCGTCGAAACGTTCGGTCTGGGGTGCTCTGTGCCTTCTTTTCGGTGTTGTGGGTTGTCGCCCTGACTCGCCCGTTTGTGCCGTACCTCTACTACTACGGCCGCTATCTGGTGGTTGACCTCCTCCCGGTGGCCCTGTTGGTCGTTGCGATGGTCACCGCCTGCATCGTGGATCAGGGATACCGGCGCTTAGGCCATGTGCTGGCTGCCTCGGTTTTAGCGTGGTCGGCTTTCTTCTCCTTTGTCCAGCTCGGCCATACTGAGGGAGAGCCGGGATCGTCGGTCGAACGGTTCACGCGCCATTTCGCCGAGAATGATGTCTTGCTCCTCTCAGTCTTCGACCAGCGGCTAATTGTTCCGCTCCGAGCCAGCGAGCAGGCATCGGTGTTTGTCATCGAGGAGGTGGCTGGCTCGGCGTCCGTAATTTCGGACCTTCGACGTTTCGCCGGAGAGCGAGGTGGACGCCTGCTGCTACTCACCACTTCAGCGAACCAGTCTCGGGTCTCACTTCCCCTGGCGACCGAGTCTCTCGACGACTGTTTCCTTACCAACACTGACCACTTTCGGGACTACCGACATGCAACCGCTCCCTTCAGCTTGCAGCGACTGCTCCTACCAATGACAACCCTGTGCAATGACCACACCTACGAAATCCACGATGTAAGCGATTTGAGGACAGGCACGTCGGGACTCATCCAGGCCGCAGCCAATGCCGGTTTCTTCGGCGCGTTGGGCGACTTTTCGATCCTCCAACGCACGCCGACGGACGCGGCGTTCGGCACCTTCGATCAGGTCGAGTTGGGAGGGTTGGGCATCACGTTGACCGACCACCTGCCCGTGGGTTTCCTTATCTGTGAGGGTGAACGCCTATGCACGGAAGATGGGGAGGTCCTCCATTCGATCCGGGTAGTCCAACGGCCAGAGGGAACGAGCCTTTTCCTTGCACCGGTGGTCGCAGACCTCGGTTACTACGGCAACCTGCTCGTTTCGATGGATGGTGCGTTTGTGTTTGGCCCATCGAACGCGACGCCAGGCTGTGATCTAGAGGGCGTCGGTTCCGATGTGTCCTTAGGCCCGAGTTGGACTATGCGTTCGTGTTCGGGACGACCGGCGCTGGCTTCGACGTGGGTCAGTTGGCTTGAGGAAGGTTGCACGGACGAATTGTCCGGCTGGTATGTGTGTGCCCGCTGATCGAGATTGACAGGCGGCGACGCTTTGGAGTCAGTCGGTGATCGCTACGCGTATCGCGGCTGCCATGCGCATGGCTTCAATCCCCTCTGCAAGTGGTAGCGGGGAATCCGTGTCGTTTCGCGCAGCTTCCAGGAACACCTCGAGTTCTTCCTGGAGCGGTTCGGCTCGACCTGTGAGGAACGGCACTTCCTCAGCATAAGTTTGGGTGTGGCGGTGGTTGACGCCGGCGGAGGAGGTAGACGACTCAGACCGATGGATAGTCACGGTCTGATGTAGGAGGTCACCGCAGATCACAGCATCGGCAAGGGTGAACTCGATGGATCGGACCTTCTTCTGGCCTAGCCGGCTTGCGGTCAAAGAGGCGGTGACGCCCGACTCGAAGGTGAGGAGCGCAATCGCCATGTCATAGGTGGAGGATCGCTCGACCCGGGCAATCGCCTTGATGTCGGCAAGGGGGCTTCGAGCTACCTGTCGCACGATGTCCAGATCGTGGATCATGAGATCGTCTACGACGTTGTCGAGAATGCGGGCGGTGAAGGACCCAATTCGTTGGATGTTGATGTGGAGGATCGGTCGATATTCGGGGCGGAGCATCTCGAGGACCACGGGATTGAAGCGCTCGATGTGTCCGACCATCGAGACGACACCATGCTTGTCGGCGACCTGACCGAGTTCTTCAGCTTCGGCGACGGTCGAGGCCACTGGCTTCTCGACGAGTACGTGGACGCCATGGCGAATAAGCGTCGATGCAACCGGGAGGTGGGTTGCCGTCGGCGTCGTGACTACTGCAGCCTTGGGGCCTTCGGTTGTTTCGAAAGCGTAGAGTAGATCGTCGATTGAATCGAAGGCCCGGGTGCCCACTGATTCAGCGGCGGCCTTGGCCCGATGTCGGTCCGTATCGACGACCCCCAGAATTCTCAGATCTGTCATGCGGGACAAGACTCGTAGGTGATTGTTGCCCATGACACCAGTCCCGACCACCGCGACATTCACCATCTCTGTGCCTGCCATGAGGTGTCCTTCGTCGTTGCCTTCGGGAGTTCGACGCACGCTGTCCGGTTGCAACGGCACTTCGTCCGTCGTCTGCGTATTGCGAACGTTCACTTTAGGGCCTGGACGTCTGTGCCCATCGGTTTCTGACACCTAGAAAACACGATTTGGTCAAGCGTCCCATGGGCGAGAGGGGTTCCGTTCCGAACGCCACGGGGTACGTTGGGACCTATGCGGATTTGCGTCGTCGGAATCGGGAAGATTGGCTTACCGATCGCCCTTCAGGCCGCATCGACAGGTCATCAAGTTATCGGCGCTGACGTTAATGCTGACCTTGTCGACACCATCATGTCCGGCAACGAGCCATTCCCTGGTGAGGCGCACCTTCTTGAGCACCTGTCGAATGCGCTCGAAGCTGGGTTGTTTACAGCCACAACCTCCACCGCTGATGCTGTGAGCGAGTCCGAGGCTGTGATCGTGGCCGTGCCGCTCGTCATTGATGTCGACCTCCAGCCAGACTTCCGGGCACTGGACTCAGCGACTGCAGCCATCGGTTCGGGTTTACAGCCTGGAACTCTTGTCTCCTACGAGACGACGGTTCCGGTCGGCACGACCCGCGACCGGTTCGTCCCTGACCTAGCCGCTCGCAGCGGACTCGTGGCGGGTCAGGACTTCTTCGCGTGCTTCAGCCCAGAGCGAGTCTTCAGCGGACGAATCTTCGCTGATCTTCGAAAGTGGCCCAAGATCGTGGGTGGTATCGACGAGGTGTCCACCGACCTAGCGAAGGAGCTCTACGAGTCGATCCTGAAATTCGATGACCGCGACGACTTGGACCAACCCAACGGAGTTTGGAGGGTTGAAAGTGCCGAGACAGCGGAGATGGTCAAGTTGGCAGAGACCACCTATCGGGACATCAACATCGCCTTGGCCAATGAATTCAGTTGTTACGCAGACCGAACGGGCATTTGCTTCGAGTCGGTGATAAACGCGGCGAACTCACAGCCGTTCTCACACATCCACCGGCCGGGAGTGGCAGTCGGCGGTCATTGCATCCCTGTCTACCCGCACCTTTATGCGCATGGTGATTCCGAGGCCAGAATGCCACTGCTTTCTCGGAGTATCAACGACGCCATGCCCGCCTACGCAGTGGGACGTCTCCAAGAACTTGTCGGGGACCTAGGTGGTCGGACCATCGCGGTACTTGGAGCCGCCTACCGTGGCGGGGTCAAGGAAACGGCCTTTTCGGGAGTCTTCCCGGTTGTCGAGGAATTGACGCAACGCGGCGCCAACCCAAAGGTGCATGATCCGCTCTACTCCGACGAGGAACTCCGGGTGCTGGGCTTCGAGCCATTCCAACTCGGGATGGCATGCGAGGGGATGCTGCTCCAAGCCGACCACGTGGACTACCAGGATCTCACGATCGGTGATCTACCCGGCGTTCAGGGCGTGGTCGATGGTCGTGGGATTCTCGACCCCGCGTACTGGTTCGACAACTCCGTCGCGTTCGCTGCTCTCGGGCGTGGTGACCTGATCTGAACCAGCCGACGGCTCAGACGCCGAAGGCGCCGCGGACGACGTCGACGATCTGTTCGACTTCCGCCTCCATGAGATGGTGGTGTACCGGGATCGAAATAACGTTCGCCGCAGCGACCTCCGCCCTAGGTGATCCATCGATCACGACTCCCGGATGCGACCGATAGCAGCTGTAGTCGTAGACGGCTCTCGGGTAGTAGAAGCCGTAGCCGATGCTCTGTTGGTCCAGTGCAGCAGCCAGTGCCACCCGGTCGATGGCAGCCTCACTGTTTAGGCTGACGGTGTATTGATGCCAGACGTGTCCTGGATGCTCCCGTCTGTTGGGGAGGATGAGTCCCGGTATGTCGCTGAGTCCCATTGCGAGATGAGCAGCATTCCGTTGACGGGCCGAAATCATCGACTCGACCTGGTCGAACTGAGGAATCGCCAGTGCCGCAGCGAGATCTGTGAGGCGAAGGTTGTAGCCCGGTGCCTCGTATTCGTAACGGCGCAACATCCCTTGGTTACGCAACATTCGCATACGTTGTTCGAGTTCCGGGTCGTTGACCGTCACGACACCTCCTTCACCGCACATGAGGTTCTTCGTCGCGTAGAACGAAAAGCACCCGAGTCCGAAGGATCCGACGCGGTCGCCGCCTGGTGTGGTGGCGAAGTGGGCCTGTGCCGCGTCCTCCACCAATGCCAAACCGTGGCGTTCGGCGAGCATTGCGGCTGCATCCATATCTGCCGCAAGTCCATAGAGGTGGACGGGCAGCAATGCTCTGGTGCCATCACCTACGAGCGACTCGACGGTGTCCATGTCAAGGTTATAGGAATCGTCGATGTCGCCGAATCGGGCGGTCGCGCCGGTCTCGAGGATAGCGTTGAGAGTCGCAGCGAATGTGAACGGGCTTGTGATGACTTCGTCTCCCGGGCCGATCTCTAAGGCCCGCAGGGCAAGTACCAGAGCAGCGGTACCGCTGTTGACGGCCACTGCCGAGCGTGTCCCGGCCATTTCGCTGCAGCGGTCCTCAAATTCTGCGACCTTCGGGCCCTGAGCGATGTGTCCCGAATCCAGCACTTCGAGGACGTGTGCCCTCATCTCCTCGTCAATCTCAATCTTTGTGATCGGTATCATTCCGCACCTGCTCTTCGACTACCTATAAGTAATGGTCGTCGATTTGATGGGTTACCCCTCGTCGAGCTGTCCGCCACGTCCCTAGCGGCCATATCTCGTGATCCGAGGCTAAGGGGGTTCGCTTCATTGCGTTGTACCATCGGGCGTTCAGGTGGATGAACTACCACAGCAGTCCGGTAATCAGACGCTTCCCGGTCAGCCAAGATTCGTTGGGTCGGACGAGGTGGTACTTCGCCTATCTGGATAGCGCGGGAATCTCGACTCGTGCGAAGTCTTCGATGCGGGCGCCAGCCCATTGGCTGTCGATGCCTACAGTTGCAAAGTAGGAAGCCAGCCCGAGGATGTTGAGGCGGTTGTCCTTCTCGAGTTGTGCGAGGGACTCGTCCCGGCCGGCGAGACCGAAGCGAATCTGGTTCGATCGCAGGGCATCATGCTCGGTCATCCCCAGTCCGACTAAGTACATCAGGTTGTAGAAGGGCGCGGTTCCGTCACCCATACGCCATGACGTCGAGGAACGCTTCTCGTCGGAACTCCAATCGTAGACACCTCGTAAGGTCTGTTCGAGTTCTCGTTCATCCCATGGGATGAACGAGAACGGGCGGACGAATTCATGTTTGCCGAGGTAGTAGTCGACGAAGCCGCGGGTGCCTTCCTTAGCCAACGAGGGGAAGAGCCCCGGAGATAGGCAGGCGTGCCTAAGGTACGAGAAAGTCATCTTGGCGAGACTTGATACCGACAGCCTGTATGAGACTCCACCCTCCGAACTGGGAGTGGGGGCGGCACCAGCCAGCATGGACTTGAATCCGGTCGTTTCAAGGGGATGGTCGGCCATTACCGCCGGAAGTCCACCACGTTCCTCCGCAATGACTGCTGCCCAGCGGAAGTAGGGCTTGTCTCCTGCCATGAGGATTGGGATCGTTTCTATCCGTGGGTGCTTGAGCCACGCGTGGAGTGCCTGGTTGATCCGTCGACGGTTCCGGCGGATGTCAGGTGAGACCACGATGTGCTCGACGCCTAGGTCGCCACACATCCGGGACATGTTTTCTCGGGCGGCTGTGGTGACCATCCCCCAGTCATAGGTATAGGCGGTGGGTTGGAAGCCCAATTCACAGAGCAGGTGGAGGATGTAGCAACTGTCGCGCCCACCGCTCAGACAGGCCAAGACGGAACGTCCATCGGGGGACTTCTCGCGGAGCTCCGCCTCTAAGGCCTCGACTCCTGGGTAGCGGGGGGGTCGGAAGCCTAGACAGATCGAGCACACGCCCTCTGCATCGAACTCGAGTCTGGGGAAGGTGTCGGGTAGGACGCAACGCGTGCACCGTGTCAACGAAGCTGCTCGGACCAGAGCAGCCTCGGCGACACGTTCCATCTGGGTAGCGAAGTTGCCGCTGACCGCTTGTTGGTCGAGGTGGAGTCCCCTTGCTCCCTCCATGCCCTCCATGCCCACCTGGCTTCCACCGAGTGTGATCTTGGCCATGCCTTGCGTGGCATGTCGAAGCCAAATTGTGGTGTTGAGAGGGATTCGCTCGGCTTCGGGGTTGTCGGACAACTGTCGTGGCTCGCTGGCCAATAGCGTCTGACCGTCGCAACCTGTTGCTGAATAGAGGTTGCCGACATTCGTTCTGCACAGGACGTCACCTTTCGCGGATGCAGCGATGATGCTGTACTCACCGCGCAGTCGAGCGAAGACGTCGTCGATATCGACAGACCGGCCCTCTATGTCCCACTCGTCAAGCAGGAGGGCAATGGCGACGGTGTCGGTCTCGATGTGGTCGGCACTGGCCGTCACGGCGTCGCGGATTTCCCGCTCGTTGGTGACTACTCCGTTGTGGACGACGACCCAGTTGCCAAAGACGATGGGCTGGTTATTGATTTGGGATCCGGAATACCCATGGGTTTCGAGACGGCTGTGGCCGAAGAGGGCGACCGCTCCCCGGGTGCTGGCGGTTCGTAGGATGGTCTTGCCCTGCGCGGTGCGGATGAGCGAGGAGAAGCCGTGGTTGGCCTTGGCCACCTCGATGTTGTCGTCGTCGAACAAAATGAGGCCGCTGGCGTCGCTTCCGCGTCGTTGGGCCAACTTGCCAGCTTCGACGAGGCCGTCCACGTCGCCGTGGTCGATTCGGCGCCCTGGCGCCGCCACTACACCAAATAGCCCGCACATCTCAGGAACGCTCCCGTCTCTCGTCGCTGAAGGCGTTCGGCAATCTATCGTCGGTTGCTGAGGGGGCCGCGGACGACGGTGGACCCGGACAGAAGTATGTCAAGGACGATCGCTAGGAGCAGGATGATGGCTCCGCCCATGAAGAGAAGCGAGGCGGCAGCGACTTCGGCTGTGGTGACACTCTCCGACAGGGTCCTGAACAAGAGCAGGAGCGACCAGATGAAGCCGATTGCGAAACTGAGGAGCCCGGATACATAGGCAAGTGGAACCGGGGTTGTCTCGAGCACTAAGTGGCGGTACCACATGCGAATCCAGAAGCCCTTCAAGAGGAGAAGTGCTATCGGCATCGCCACCTGCTTGGGTCGCAACTTGGATTCCTCGCCAACCCCGTAGACCGGGTCCATCGGGACATCCATGACCACGGCTGAGTTGATCGCGGCGGTAAGGAGGAGGTCGTTTGGAACCCCGTACCGGGGGTACATCCCGCGTCGGAGGAACTGTACGACCAGGTCGCGTGAAGCGACGGAGTAACCATTCTGTGAGTCGCCAATTGCCCAGTAGCCCGTCGCGATCCGGGTTAGAAAGGAAAGGATGATGCTGCCTACCTTCCGGACGCGGGGAATCAGGTCCCAGTTGCTGTGGAGGTTGTATCGGTTCCCCTTGGAATAGTCACAAAGCCCTTCAGCGACAGGCTTCACCAAACGGATGAGCTCGTCGGGGTCCATCTGTCCATCGCCGGCCATGACACCGATGACGTCGGCCCCGAGTTCTACGGCCTTGCCGTAGCCGTCCTCGATCGCGGCGCCTACCCCGCCGTTGGTGGGGCGTTCCACAAGGACGATGCGGGCATCGTTCCGCGCGTGTTCGTTGACCACCTGACAGGTTCGGTCGGGTTCCGGGCTGGCATCGTCAATGACGACGATGAGGTCCACGTAGTCTGGCATCGTCGTAAGCACACCGGCGATCTGCTTGTCCTCTTTGAATGCAGGGACTACGACGCCGACGGTTTGGTTTTGGTACATGGCTCGTCTTTCGCTCTGAGAGGTGTGTCCTACCCGGTATGTCGATCAACTGAGTTTCGGCTCGACCCCGCATCCCGTCGCAAGGAAGACCGCATCCGCGGAATCACTTTCATTCAAGCATTCAGAGGGTCACTTCAGTTCGATCGTGCACTACAGCGCACAGGAATTGACACGATTCCGGCCTCGTCCGAAGGGCCGGCAACCGAGAAGCGAAGTGCCGAGGACACCTGCCCGTAGGATTGCCTCCCGTCGCCCGAGTGTGCACCCAGATCCACATTGTATGTCCCGTTGAGCAGTCGAAGGCCTTCGAATGTGAATTCAACGGTGGCCGTGCCGTCTAGGGCGGTCAGCCCGCTATCAAGGAGCCTTGAGTTCGACGAGTTGATGAGAGTTCCTGCGGCATCGCGAATTGCGTATGCGATGACGAGGTCGTCGATCGGGTGGTCGGTCGCAAGGCATACGGATAACACCACCTCGTCGTCGGGGCTGAACGTTGTCGCCTGTCGTCCTTGGATGGAGGAGGCGACATCCGTGAACCTCACCCCTTCTTGCACAGGGTCTGGCTTGACTTCGGTAGGAGTTTGTCCGAAAAGTTGCTTCCTGTAGGTCCTTGCCACCTCCTCAGGGGTTCCCCTCGCGATTGCTTGTCCCCGGTCTAGGGCGATGATTTCGTCGCAGATCGAGACTGCGAGATCCGTGTCGTGCGTGACGAAGATCATCGTGACTCCCCGTTTTCGGAAGGAACGGATCTTGTCGAACGACTTCTGCTGGAAGGCTTCGTCTCCGACCGCCAGGATCTCGTCGATGAGGAGGATGTCAGGTTCCATGCTCACTGCAAGAGCGAAGCCGAGGCGCGCATACATGCCTGACGAGTAATGCTTCACTTGGTTGTCGATGAACTCCTCGAGTTCGGCGAAGGCCACGATCTCATCGAAGACAGCCCCAATGGTCCGACGCGTGTGACCCATGATTGATCCAGCAAGGAAGACGTTCTCACGGCCTGTCAATTCCGGGTGGAAACCGGCACCCAACTCGAGAAGGGCGGCTAGCGATCCCTCTCGCCTGAGGTGCCCGGAAGTGGGTTCGATGGTTCGTGCGATGCACTTGAGGAGCGTCGACTTGCCAGACCCATTGTTGCCGAGGAGCCCGAGGACCGTTCCTGGGTTCACAGTGAAGTCGATGTCCCGAATGGCGTCGAACTCCTGGTAGGGAATCCGACCCAGGTGGAGGGCCCTTTCCTTCAGCGTGGAATATTGTTCGGCATAGAGTCGGAAGGACTTGGTGAGGCGCTCGACTTCGATTGTGCCTGGAGCCAGAGCCATTGTGTGGCCTCAGATCCTCTCGGCGAGCTTGCCTTCGAGCCGTCCGAACAACTTGAGCGAGAACGCTAGAAGTGCCAAGGCGGTCAACGCTAGGAGCGAGACGTTTCGAAGATGTACCCACAACGAAAAATCGGGGATATATCCCGAGGGTGGGTTGTGCAGCGCCTCTTGAAAGACCAGGACGACTGTTGTGATCGGATTCAGCATCGCGATCCAATGGCCGTCGCCGAGACGCTCGGCAACGAGTTGGTGGTTATACACGATCGGCGTCAACCAGAACCATGCAAGGAGCACCAGTTCGAGTAGGTGCTGGGTATCGCGGAAGTGGACGTTGAGCACGGCGAGGGAGATCGCCGCGGCTGCGGCGAGGAGAGTGAGTGCGAGAAGGGCCAGTGGCAGAAGGACCAGTGCTGCCCAGTTGGGCTCGTGACGGAATACGACCAGTGCCCCGGCCAGCACCAGCGCTTGCAACAGGAAGTGCACCATCGCTGCACCAACTGATGCCAACGGCAACACTTCCCGGGGGAACCAGACCTTCTGCACGATCGTGGAGTTGCTGATGATTGAGCGGGCGCCCCCGGCGAGGCTGGCCGAGAAGAAGTTCCAGACCAGGAGCCCAGAAAGGAGGAAGATCGCGAAGCGGGGTATCTGGGTTCGCAGGATCTCCTGGAACACCAGGGAGAAGACCACAAGATAGAGGATTGGATTGAGGAGCGACCAGAGGAACCCGAGAACACTGTTCTTGTATCGGACCTTCAATTCTGTGCGGGTCAAGTTGACGAGCAACTCCCGATAGGCGATGACGTCGCTCAGTCGGCTCAAGGCACTATTTCGGCAACCGGTGTGGCTCGTTGTCCGCACTCTGCTCATCGGCACTCCGCTCTCGAACGCAGGAGTCTACCAAGGGTCTCCGGGGGATTCGAAGAAGGCGATTGCACACACCGAGTGGGCGGTTGAAGGGGGATTGGGCTGTTCGCCGGTGTTCCGTTCATCTCGTCATCTGGTCTCGACAGCCCGGCGGTAGAGGTCGGCCAGACCCGCTGCCGAAATTTCCCATGAGTGGTCTGTAAGTCGGTGCCTCCCCCGTTTCACGAGGTCCGTTCGTAGGGGCTCCCCCAAGGCGGCGGAAAGGGCGCTGGCAAGAGCCGGGACATCACCCGGCGGAGCAAGGACAGCGGCATCTCCGACGACCTCTGGAATTGAGCCACCAGTGGACGCCACGACCGGGATACCCGCGGCCATTGCCTCAAGTGGGGGGAAGCCGAATCCCTCGTCAAAGGAGGGATAGGCCAGGATTGAGGCGCCGTAGAGGAGGTCCGAACGCTGCACCTCGTCGAGCCTGCGGATCCGGACGACCGACGACGGATCGGGGAGGCCGGCGATGGTTCGTTCGAGGCGCTCCTCATCGAGACCGGGGAGGCCAGCGATGACTAGCCGCAGATCTCGGGGACGAAGCGGCATCTGGTCGAAGGCCTCAACGAGCTCGGGGAGCCCTTTTCGCCGGTTCACGGTTCCGAGCGCAAGGACGTATTGCGATGTGCCGGCCATCTGTTGGCCGAGTCGGGCATCTCCGGGGGCCACCTCCGGGACGCCATAGCCGATGATCGCGAGTCGTTCGTCCGGGACCGTGCAGTGCCTCGACAGGGCATCGGCGACGGCATGGGTCGATACGTGCACCCAGCACCCCCTGTCGATCGCCCGCCGGATGAGGGAGGCGAAGCGTTGGACGTTCGGGTCGTACCACTCGGGGTTCTCGAACAGGTTGGCGTCCTGGATCGTGAGGACCGTGGGCAAGTTCGTGGGGGGGACGACGTAGTTCATGCCGTGGATGACGTCGGCGGGGCCGTGGACGAGCCGTCCCCTGGGCACGGGAAGCCGTGCCCAACTGGGGTGAAGCAGCCGTGCGGGGACAGGACAGTGGTGGACCGGGACCCCGGAGGGAACGCCGCTGGGGTGGGCCCGACGCCGGCCGGAGAGCATCCACCCCGAAACGGCCAGGCTGGGGTCGGCGCACAGCGCGTGGATCACACCATTGATGGCACGGGCGATCCCCGTGGGTTCACCCACCAGTGGCGTGACGTCGAGTGCGACGCGAAGCGGGGCATCCATGACTGGTGAACGTAGCCGTACGGGCCCAGGGGGAACGGGCAGCGGCGTGAGTTGTCAGGCGATGACGGCGACGATGTCGCCACTGCCGACCGAGTCGCCCGGTGCGACCCGAACCTCGGCGACGGAGCCCGCCGTCTCGGCGGTGATGTTGTTTTCCATCTTCATCGCCTCGAGCACGCAGACGGTGTCTCCGGCCTCGACGGTGTCGCCGACCTCCACCAGTACCTTGACGATCGTGCCCTGCATGGGGACCGTCACGTTGCCGTCCCCGGAACCGCCTCCATCGCCGGAACGCGACGAGCGTCGCCGGGCCACGGCGGCGGCCTGGTTTGGTACCCACATGCTCACCGAGAAGCGTCGACCGTCGACCTCCACGCCGAGGTCCCGTCGGACCGTGGGCTCGCCATCGTCGGACGCCCTGGAGGAATCCCGTACCCCGGTGAGGTCGAGCGTGTCCTCGACCCACCTGGTCGAATGGGTGGCCGTTTGGAAGTCCGGGTGCTCGAGGATCGCCCGGTCGGCGGGGATCGTGGTGGCGACGCCTTCGACCACCGTCTCGTCGAGTGCCCGGAGCGTGCGTCGGATCGCCGTATCGCGGTCGTGGCCCCAGACGACCAACTTGCCGATCAGGTTGTCGTAGAACTGGCTGACCTCGTCACCGGCCTCGTAGCCGGCGTCGAAGCGGATGCCGTAGCCGTCGGGGACTTTGAGCCGATCGATCCGGCCCGGGGAGGGCAGGAAGGCACCCTCGGCGGGATCCTCGGCGTTGATGCGGACCTCGATGGCGTGGCCGCTGACCCTGACGTCGTCCTGGGTGAAGGCCAGCGGTTCGCCGGCAGCCATCCGCAGTTGCTGCTCGACGAGGTCGATGCCGGTCACGAGTTCGGTGACCGGATGCTCGACCTGTAGGCGGGTGTTCATCTCGAGGTAGAAGTAGTCGTTCCCCTCCACGAGGAACTCGACCGTTCCGGCGTTCGTGTAGCCGCAACCCAGGGCGACCTTCAGCGCCGCCTCGCCCATCGCCCGCCGGAGGTCGTCGGAGAGCCCGGGTGCCGGCGCCTCCTCGATCAACTTCTGGTGGCGACGCTGGGCCGAGCAGTCCCGGTCGCCGAGGTAGACGGCGTTGCCGTGAGCGTCGGCGAGGACCTGGACCTCTACGTGGCGTGGCGACGCCAGGTAGCGCTCCATGTAGATCTCGTCGCGGCCGAAGTAGGCCGTCGACTCGCGTCGGGCCGAGTCGATGGATTCGGAGATCGACGCCTCGTCGGCGACGACCTTCATGCCGCGCCCGCCACCGCCGTAGGCGGCCTTGATGGCGATGGGGTAGCCGTGCTCGGTGCCGAAGGCCCGGACCTGGTCCGGGTCGGTGATGAGGTCGTTTGTTCCCGGTACCCCGAGGACACCGACCTGCTCGGCGGCGATGCGGGCGCTGATCTTGTCGCCCATGACCTCGATGGCCTCCGGTGGCGGGCCGATGAAGGTGACGCCCCGCTCGGTGATCGATCGGGCGAAGTCGGCGTTTTCGGAGAAGAACCCATAGCCGGGGTGGACGGCGTCGGCGCCACTGCGCCCGATAGCGTCGAGGATGGCGTCGGTGTCGAGATAGCTCTCCGCCGCCGTCTTTCCGCCGAGGGCGTAGGCCTCGTCGGCGAGGCGTACGTGGAGGGCGTCGTGGTCGAGTTCCGAGTAGACGGCGACGGTGGCGATGCCGAGGTCGCGACATGCCCGGACGACCCGGACGGCGATCTCGCCACGGTTTGCGATCAGAACCTTGGTGAACACGGCCATATGGTTACCCGAATGACGGGCATTTCGTACAAACCTTCAGGGAATCCCTCTCCGGGCCCCGCCGGGAGCCGCCTCGGACCGGTCCGCTATGTGGAGGAGACGGGCTCCACAAATGCCGACTTGGCAGCGATCGCTGACACCGCTGGGGAAGGCACCGTGCTCGTCACCGGCCACCAGACAGCCGGCCGTGGACGCCTGGATCGCCGTTGGGACGCCCCGCCGGACTCCAACCTGCTGATGTCGGTCCTGCTCCGACCGGCCGGCGGACCCGACCGTTTCCCACTCGTCACCTCCACGCTTGCGGTGGCGGTCGTCGACGCCCTGGACGGCCTGTTCGGCGGGCAGGGGCCGACCGTCCGGATCAAGTGGCCCAACGACGTCCTCCTCGTGGATGGCCTCCGGCCGGGCAAGGTGGCCGGCATCCTCGCCGAACTTGTCGACGGCGACCCACCGGCGGTCGTCGTGGGCATGGGCCTCAACGTCGGTTGGCCGGGACCGGACGACGAGGGCCCACCGGGCTCCACATCCCTGGCAGCGGCAGGCCTTGGAATCCAGCCGAGGAGCCTGTGGGATCCCGTCCTCTCGTCCTTCAGGCAATGGCTCGGCGTCCTCGAGGCCCCGGGGGGCGTCGAGGCGATGCGGCTCGAGCACCTGGCGCGGTCGGCGACCATCGGACAGGAGGTGCGGATCGAGTCACCGTCCGGTGCAGTCGAGGGGACCGCCGTCGACCTCGCGACCGATGGCGCCCTGGTTGTCGAGGTCGAAGGGAACCGTCAGGAGTTCCGCTCTGGCGATGTCGTCCACCTCCGGCCCATCGGCCCGGACTGAATCAGGGGTCCAGCGAGCGGGCACACAGGTCGGCAAACGCCGCCTGTGCTGCCACGGTGACCGGGCCCGGTGCCTCGGGAAGCACCAGGTCGTCGACCTGTGCGATGGCGTTCACGTCCCTGGTCGTCGAGGTGAGAAACGCCTCGGAGGACCGGGCGAACTCGTCGGGAGCGACCGACCGCTCGGTCACGGCCATCTCCTCGAGCAGGAGTTCGCGCGTGATCCCGGCGAGGCACCCCGAGGAGAGGGGAGGCGTCACGAGTTCGCCGTCGACGACCAGGAACACGTTGGTGCCGGTTCCCTCGCAGAGGTCGCCGGCCGTGTTGGCGAACAGCGCCTCGGAACACCCGCGGTCGTGGGCGGCCTCGAGGGCGAGCACGTTCTCGGCATAGGACGTCGTCTTGAGGCCGACCAGGGCGCCGTGCTCGTTGCGGGCCCACCGACAGAGGTGGACGGCCTCGGCGACCGGCCAGGCTGATCCCGCCTCGGTGGCCACGATGAGGGTGCCCGGCCCACCTCCCCTCGACGAGCCGAGCGGGCCGACGCCACTCGACCAGGTGATGCGCAGTTTCCCGGCGTCGGGATCGGCGTCGAGGACAGCGGCCACCGCGTGGCGGATCCGTTGATCGTCGGGAGGGAGCATGCGCAAGCCGTCTGCGGAGAAGCGGAGGCGGCGGAGGTGGCGGGTGAGGGCGAAGGCGGTGCTGTCGACCACCTTCATCGTCTCGAACACACCGTCCCCGACGACGATGGCGTGGTCGTTGGCCGAGATGGGGGTGCCATCGTCGGGCATCAGCAGTCGGCCATCGACCCAGCAGGCACCAGGCGATCTCGGTGAGGCTGGTTGCGGCATTCGGGCAGGCTAGGCCGCGGCGGTCGCCCGGGGGGTGCGCTGGTACCCTCCGGACGTGACGTCGGCAACGGAGGCGGGACTGCGACGCACCTGGCCGCAGCGACTCCTGCTCGTGTTCGGCGTGGTGTTCGCTGCCTCGCTGGTCTATGTGACCGCACGCCTTAACCAGTTCGAGGACTCGGTCAGCAGCATCGTGCGGATCGAGGTGCCCTCCGGCGTGCTGGCCGACCTGCCCGGAACAGAGGATTCGGCGTCGGGCGCAGGGGGTTCGAACACGCCGGACAATGAGCCGGGCAGCGCTGGTGGCGCGGGTGATCCAGGTAGCGCTGGTGGCGCGGGTGATCCAGGTAGCGCTGGTGGCGCGGGTGATCCAGGTAGCGCTGGTGGCGCGGGTGATCCAGACAACGCGGGCGATGTCGGCAGCGCCGGAGGCACTGGGGGTTCCGGTGAGGTGACCGGCGACGGCTCCGGCGACCCGGGCGACGCCCCGATCTATGGCCCCGCCGGCCCGCCACGGACCCTGCTCCTCATCGGTACGGACAGCGCGGTCGGCATGGATCCGAACGACCCGGCGGCGCAGCGCGACACCACCAGCGACGTCGCCCTCGCCGACGTGATCATGCTCGTCCGCATCGATCCGGGACTTAGGCGGGCGGCGGTCCTGTCGATTCCCCGAGACCTCTACCTCCCCATCTACAGGGACGGTGTGCCCGTTCGGGAGGAGAAGTTGGCGTCGGCGCTGATCGTCGGCGGAATCGGCAGGGGTGCACCGACACTCATCGAGACGGTGAGCCGCAACTTCAACGTGCCGATCCACGACTTCGTGGTGGTCGACTTCGCCGGCTTCGTGCAGGTCATCGACGAACTCGACGGCGTTCCGATGTGGTTCAACCAGCCGGTCCGCGACGTCGGGTCCGGCCTTTCGATTCCGGAGTCCGGATGCCACGTGCTCGACGGCTCGTCCTCGCTGGCCTTCGTCCGGAGTCGCAAACTCGAGGCGTTCGTCGGCGGGCGCTGGCGCAGGGTCGGGGTGTCGAACGACCTCGAACGCAACGACCGCCAACAGGACTTCATCATCCTCGCCCTCGAGCGCCTCGTTGAACGTGGTGCACGATCGGTCCTCGTCCGCAACGACCTCATCGAGGCGGGTACCGATTCGGTGATCCTCGACGAACGCCTCACCCTGCGGATCCTGCTTGACATCGGCAAGGCGTTCAGCGACTTCGAGCCGACCGACCTGGAGCGCTACTCGTTGCCGGTCTTGGACGACCTCGTCGGTGAGTCGATGGTGCTGACCATGCGCGACGGTGACGAGGCTGAGGAGGTGTTCGACGTGTTCCGTGGCGTGCAGTTGCGGCCCGACCAGGTCGAGGTGGTGCTCGTCGATGGCCGAGCCCCAGAGGTCGTGGGCGCCGAGGAGGTCCCGGTGGCCGACCATCTATCCGGCCGGGGCTTCCTGGTCGAAGGGCGCCAGGGGGAGCGGACATTACAGACGGTGATCCGCGTCGCACCGCACCGTTTCGACGCCGCCGTCCTCCTTGCCCAGAGCCTCAGCCGGACGCCGATCGTCGAGGTGGTCGACGGCCTGGGCGATTCGGTCGAACTCCTGCTCGGGGACGACTTCGGCAACCTCGTGCTGGCACCCCGCGAGCGGGCCGTCGTCGAGGCCGAGGCGAGGGCCCAGTTGCCGGGAGTCCTGCTGGAGGGCGAGGACGCGGCGTCCGTTGGTCGGGGTTGGTGGTCGTTGCCGCGCATCTCGATCGACGTGGACGGCCGCCCACCCGAGGGGGAGACCTGTCCATGACCGCAGAACCGATTCGGGCAGCCCTGTTGCTGGAGCAGTGCTGGCACCGGGTTCCCGGCGGGACGGCTGTCGCTGCCGTCGAGTTGGCCGGGGCGATGGCGCGACGGGCCGACGTCGAGGTTGTCGGCATCGCCGCCTCGCATCGGGGCGAACCGGCCATCGCTCCGCCGGAGGGGATCGAGATCGCCCACCTGCGCCTGCCTCGTCCCCTGCTCTACGAGTCCTGGGTCCGTCTGGGTCGCCCCCGTGTCGATCGACCGTGCGGGGATCCCGACCTCGTCCATGCCACCGGTGGAGCGGTGCCCGCCACCGGGGCGCCCCTGGCTGCCACCATCCACGACCTGGCGTGGCGGCACCACCCCGACCACTTCACGCCCCGGGGTCGACGGATGTTCGAGGCGTGGCTGTCTGCCGCCGGCCGTGCCCGCCGCGTGCTGTGCCCGTCGGCGGCGACCGCAGCCGACCTCTCGGATGCGGGCATCCCGACGGAGCGCATCTGCGTCGTACCGCTGGGCGTCGACCAGAGGGCCGCCGACCTCGAGGACGTCGAGGCCCTCCGGTCGCGGTACGGGCTCCACGGGAGTGTCGTCCTCTGGGTGGGCGTGGCGGAACCGCGCAAGAATCTGGTGGGGCTCGTCGAGGCCATGGCGGCGGTCCCCGATGCGGTGCTGGTCCTGGTGGGACCGCCCGGCTGGGGGGTCGACGTCGAACGACTCGTGGCCCCGTTGGGCGACCGGGCCCGGGTCGTGGGCCCGGTCTCCGAGGACGAGAAGCGGTCGTGGTACGCCCTGGCGGACGTGTTCGCCTTCCCCAGCCTGCTCGAGGGCTTCGGCCTCCCGGTCCTCGAGGCCATGGCCCAGGGGACTCCGGTCGTGACCTCGGCGGGCACCGCGACGGCGGAGGTCGTCGGCGCAACCGGCGTTCTCGTGGATCCCACCGACTCCGGGTCTCTGGCGGAGGGGATCCGCCACCTCCTCGACGACGCCGTGGCGGCCGGACGATTCGCGGCCGCAGGCAGGGCACGCGCCGGGACCCTCACCTGGGATGCCGTGGCCGAGCAGACGGTCAACGTATACCGGGCGGTACTGGCAGCATGATGGCCCCATGACCGCCACGAAGCGCATCGCCGTCAACCTGCTCTTCCTCGTCCCCGGCGACGTCGGTGGTTCCGAGGAGTACGCGGTCCGGACCCTGCGGGCCTTCGCCCGGCACGGCTCCCGCGACATCCAACCCGTTCTGTTCCTGCAGGGGTCCCTGCGACAGGCGCATCCAGACCTCTGCGACGAGTTCGAGGTGCTCGCCTCCCCGGGTGACGGCCGCAACCGGATCCGGCGGATCGCAAGCGAGTCGACCTGGCTTGCCCCACGGACCGCTGGCTTCGACGCCGTGCACCATGTCGGTGGGCGCATCCCGATGCGTTCGTCCCGGCCAGTGGTGGTCACCGTCCACGACCTGCAGCCGTTCGACCATCCGGAGCACTTCTCGGTGGTCAAGGAGGGCTTCCTCTCGTGGTCGGTTCCCCGCTCGCTCCGCCGCGCCGATGTCGTGGTGACCGTCAGCGATACCGTCGGCGAACAGGTCGTCCGGCACTTCGGCGTCGATCCCGGTCGGGTCGTGACCGTGTCGTCCGGCGTGGATCGTGTGGCGGACCGCCTCGTGGAGCCGTCGTCGCCACCGGTCGTCATCTACCCGGCCGTCAGCCACCCGCACAAGAACCACGGATTGCTCATCGAGGCCTTCAGCCGGATCGCCGACCTCCACCCGGAGGCGCGCCTCGTGCTCACCGGGGGCCCGGGTCGCTCCGAAGGAGCGGTGGTCCTCGCTATCGAAGGCTCCGGGCTGGGGGACCGGATCGAGCGCACCGGACGGATTCCCGATGCCGACTACGTACGGCGCCTCGCCTGTTCATCCCTCCTTGCTTTCCCATCGCTGTATGAGGGATTCGGGATCCCGGTGCTCGAGGCGATGGCGGCAGGCGTGCCGGTCGTCGTGGCGAGCGGGACCCCGGCGGACGACGTGGCGGGTGGTGCCGGCTGGTCGGTCGATGGCGACGATGTTTCAGGCTGGGCCGAGGCGCTCGACCGGGCGCTCGGCGACGCCGAGGCCCGCCGTGTCGCTGCCGAGGCCGGTCTGCGCCGGGCCGCCGAGTTCTCGTGGGAGGCCTCGGCGGAGCAGCTCGAACGGGCCTGGCGCCTGGCGCTCGACACCCCGGGCTGACTGGCCATGCGCCTGCTGGTCATCACCCCCCACCTTTGTCCGGACACCGCACCGACCGGGGTCGTCGTGTCCCGCATCGTCGAGGAGTTGGGAGCGGCCGGCCACGATGTGCACGTGGTGACCTCGTTGCCCTGGTATCGGGACCACCGGGTCGAGGACGGGTGGCGCGGGCGTCTCGTCCGCAGGGGTTTCGAGGGGTCGGCGTCGGTCGTCCGGCTGCAGCCCTTCGCCGGCCGCAAGGAACGGCTTGTCGGCAGGGCGCTCGGCTTCGCAGCGTTCTCCGGTGCAGCGGCACTGGCCGCCATTGCCGCCCGACGGCCGTTCGACGCGGTCATGGTGCTGTCACCGCCCCTGACCCTGGGCACTGCCGGGTGGGTTGCCGCCCGGCGCCACCGGTGCCCGCTGGTGCTCAACGTCCAGGACGTGTTCCCGGACGTCGCCATCGAGGTCGGGGCGATCACCTCTCCCCGCCTGATCCGCCTGTTCCGGTCCGTGGAGCGATTCTGCTACCGGCGGTCCGACGCCGTGACCGTCCTGTCCGACGACCTTGCAGTGAATGTGACGGCCAAGCTCGGCGGCTTGTCGCATGACCCGCTGGTCCGCGTCATCCCCAACTTCGTCGATACGGCGACGATCCGGCCACTCGACCGCGACACCCCGTACCGGCGTGAATTCGGACTCGGGGAACGCACTGTCGTGATGTACGCCGGCAACCTCGGGCATTCGCAACCCCTCGGGATCATCGTCGAGGCGGCACGGCGGCACGGCGACCGCGACGACATCGCCTACGTCATCAACGGCGGCGGGGTGGCCGCGGCGGAACTCCGCCGGGCGGCCGAGGACCTGTCCAACCTCACCGTCGTCGGATACCAGCCGGCCGACCGGGTTCCGGAGGTGCTGGCCTCCGCGGACGTTCACGTCGTGGCACTGCGCCGCGGCCTGTCGGCCAGCAGCGTCCCCTCCAAGATGTACTCGATCCTGGCGGCGGGACGCCCGCTGATCGCCAGCGTCGACGAGGGAAGCGAGGTCGCCCGGGTGGTCGGGGAGGCGGGGGCCGGGGTGGCGGTCCCACCGGAGGACGTCGATGCGTTCGTTGCAGCGGTCGAGAGGTTGGCCGGTGACGCTGGGGAACGAACGTCCATGGGCGCCTCGGGACGTGCGTGGGCGCAGCGGTGGGCATCGCCGCGATCCATCGCCGACTCCCACGTGCGCCTCGTGGAGGAACTCCGATCGCGATGACCGGATCCGCCCGCTGAACCGGGATGGGTGCCGGTAGCGTGTCTGCCCGATGGCACGTGGAGATTCAGGCAGGAAGGTTGCCCGCGCCGCTCGGGCGGGAGCCACAGGCGGCACCGGGGAGCGACGGGCGCTGGGCTTTCCCCTCGCGCTCGCCCTCGTGGTCATCCTTGGCGTCGCCCTGGTGGCCTTCGCCCGATCCGGGCGCGAGGCGACGGCGGCGCCGCGACTGGGTGACCACTGGCACACGGCCTACGACATCTACGTCTGTGACACCTACCGGGCCAAGATCGTCAACGAGGCCGACCCCAACGGCATCCACACCCACGGCGACGGCATCATGCACATCCACCCGTTCAGTTCCCTCGCCTCGGGCAAGAGCGCCACGATCGGCGAGTTCTTCGCGGCGTTCGGCGGGATGATCGACGACACGTCGATCCGACTCGACACGGGTGAGACGGTCACCGAGGGCGCCGACTGTGGTGGCGAGCCGACCGTCCTCAAGGTGGCCCGCTTCGACGCCCAGGACCGCGACCGTGCTCCCCAGGTCATCACGGATGACCTCGCCGACGTCCGCTTCCTGAAGAACCTCGAGGCGGTCACGATCGCGTTCGTGCCCGAGGGCGTCGAACCGCCGGCTCCGCGTGCCGAGCGGTTCACGTTCCTCGAGACGGTGGACCCGCGGGCACTCACCTCGGGGACACCGGACGCTCCGACGACCACCGCCGGATAGGGCGAGCGCCGTGCGCGCCGTGGTACTGGTCGGGGGCTTCGGGACGAGGCTGCGCCCGCTCACATCGGACCTTCCGAAGCAGATGCTGCCGATCGTGGATCGGCCCATGATCGAGCACGTGGTCGGACACCTCGCCGCCCACGGCGTCGAAGAGGTGGTGCTCTCGCTCGGCTTCCTGCCCGACGCGTTCCTCGACACCTATCCCGACGGTCGCTGCGCCGGCATCCCCCTCCACTACGCCGTTGAGCCCGAGCCGCTCGACACCGCCGGGGCCATCCGATTCGCCGCCGAGGACGCCGGGATCGACGAGGCGTTCCTTGTACTCAACGGCGATGTGCTCACCGACCTCGCCGTCGATGAGTTGATCGGGTTCCATCGGGCGTCGGGGGCCGAGGCAACGGTCTCGCTGACGCCCGTCGACGACCCCTCGCGCTACGGCGTCGTACCCACTGACGCGGACGGACGGGTCACGGGTTTCGTCGAGAAGCCGCCGGCCGGAGCGGCCTCCTGCAACTGGATCAACGCCGGCACCTACGTGTTCGAGCCCTCGGTCATCGATCGCATCGAACCCGGTCGGCGTGTTTCGGTCGAACGCGAGGTCTTCCCGGCCATGGCGGACGAGGGTGTCCTCTACGGGCTCCGCTACGAGGCGTACTGGGTCGATACCGGCACACCCGAGACCTACCTGGGGGTGCAACTCGACCTGCTGGACGGCATGCGGGGACCAGCCCGATCCGGTGTGGACGATGCCGCCGAGATCCATCCTGGTTCGACGGTTCGCCGTTCGGTCATCGGGCCGGGGGCCGTGGTGGCCGAGGGGTCACGGGTCTGCAACTCTGTGGTCATGGCCGGATCCAGGATCGGGGAGGGAGCAGTCGTCGACGGCTCCCTCGTGGGGACCGACGCAACCATCGGTCCTGACGCCCAGGTGCTCGGCCTCTCGGTTGTCGGCCACGGGGCCGAGGTGGTCGCCGGCGAACACCTCACCGGCGATTGCCGGCCGGAACAGCACTGAGGGGTCCGGGGTGAAGGCCGTCGTCACCGGGGGAGCCGGATTCATCGGCTCGACGCTCGTCGACCGACTCTTGGCTGACGGACACGACGTCGTCGTGCTCGACGACCTCTCCACCGGCAGCGAGGCGAACCTCGCCGACGCCCGTTCGACGGCCGGTGACCGGCTGCGGCTCGAGGTGGTCGACCTGCGCGAGGACCGAAGCATTGAACTCATCGCCGGGGCCGGCGCGGAGGTCGTGTACCACCTGGCAGCACAGGCCGACGTGCGGGCCTCGGTGGAGAACCCGGTCAACGACGCCATGGTTAACGTCCTTGGCACCCTGCGGGTGCTCGAGGGGGCGCGGGCCGGTGGTACGAGGAAGGTGGTTGCCGCGGCGAGCGGCGGCACCCTCTACGGGGACGCCGACCCGTCGCTCCTTCCCCTGAACGAGACCACGCCACATCGGCCCGAGAGCCCCTACGGGGCGTCGAAGCTTGCCGCTGGGGCCTACTTTCGTGTCTACGAGTCGTTGTACGGAATCCGGTGGACCGAACTGGCCCTGGCCAATGTGTACGGCCCCCGCCAGGACGCTGACGGTGAGGCGGGCGTCGTCGCCATCTTCGCAGGGAGGCTGCTGGCCGGGGAGCCCTGCACCGTCTACGGGAGCGGCGCACAGACCCGCGACTTCGTCTACGTGGACGACGTCGCGGACGCCTTCGTCGCCGCAGCACAAAGGGGCGACGGGCGGCTGTTCAACATCGGAACCGGCGTGGAGACGTCGGTCGATGGCCTCTACCGTTCGATGGCCGCCCTCGGGGGTGGACCGGACGAGCCTGTCCGGGCGCCGGCCCGAACCGGTGAGTTGGAGCGTTCGGCGCTCGACCCGACACTCGCCGACGGGGAACTGGACTGGCGGCCGTGTGTGGACCTTGACGAGGGCATCCGCCGGACCATCGACTGGTTCCGCGCCTCCGGCACCTAGCGGAAGAGGTCCTCGTCTGGCCTGCGGACAAGGTCGTCGACCACGCTCCCGTCGCCCAGCCATGCGGGATCGACGCCGCGCAGCACCGCTACTGCGATGCCCGTCGACTTGCCCATCACGAGTTCCGCTGCGGCCGCCAACTCGTCGGCCACAGCCACCTCGGTGACCTGGAGCTCGCGGCCGAGGGCGTCAGCGGTGCCCCGGAGGTCGATGACGGGACGCAGTCCGGCGACGCCGATGGCGACGTCGGTGACTCCCCGGCGCCACGGGCGCCCGAAGGTGTCGCTCACGATGACGGCCACCTCGACGCCGAAGCGGTGGGTGAGGGCATCGCGGATGCGCCGTGCCGAACGGTCGGGGTCCTCGGGGAGCAACGCCGCCTGTCCGGCTTCGACGTTCGAGAGGTCGACGCCGGCGTTCGCACAGACGAAGCCGTGTTCGGTCTCGGCGATGATCAGGTCGCCGCGCCGTCGCAGGATCCGGACGGACTCGGCCTCGACGATCGGGCGGTGGCCGATCTCGGGGTCGATGTCGACCAGTCGGCCCTCGGCCTTCGAGACGACCTTCTGGGTCACCACGACGACGTCGCCGTCACGGAGTCCGATGGCGGCCTCGCAGGCCGCAGCGACCATCCCGGCCAGGTCGTCCCCCGGGCGCACTTCGGGGAGTCCGGGAACCGGGACCACCCGGAGTTCGGCGGTCATGCCACGGCCCCGAGGGTCGTCTTCGCCAGCGCAGCCGCCACTTCGGTTGTCCGCATCACGGTGTCGGTGACGACGCAGCGCACGCCCTCGGCCTCGACCTCGTCGGCCAGGTCGGCGTCGACACGGTCGATCACGAGGGTGGTCACGAGGTCACGGTAGAGGCGGGCGACCCCGACGACCGATGACTCGTGCCCCATCTCCGCGAGCATCCGGTCGGCCGGACCCTTGAGTGCCGAGCCGCCGACGATCGGGGAGACCGCCACTGCCGACGCGCGCCGTGCAGCCACAGCATCCCGGACACCGGGAACAGCGAGGATCGGGGCGATGGACACCAGGGGGTTCGAAGGTGCGATTACCACCGCCTCGGCGGTCGTGATCGCCTCGAGGACACCCGGTCCTGGGAGGGCGTCATCGGCGCCGTCGAAGCGAATCCCCGAAACGGGCACGTCGTGCCGGAGCCCGACGAAGTACTCTTGGAAGCCGACCTCGTCGCCGTCGGCCAGCGTCACCATTGTCCGTAGGCGGTCCTCGGTGGCGGGAAGGAGGCGGAAGCCGAGCCTCCAGGCCTCGGCGACCTCGGCGGTCACTTCGGCAAGCCCGGCCCCGTCGGCGAGGCGCCCCGTCCGGAACAGGTGGGTGCCGAGGTCCCGGTCGCCCAGGCGGAACCAGGTGGGTCCGCCGTAGTGATCGAGCGAGTCCATGGCCTGCCAGGTCTCGCCGGCCAGCCCCCAACCGGTCTCCGGGTTGCCCGCTTCGGCCAGTGTGTAGGTGATCGTGTCGAGGTCGGGCGAGACGTGCAGCCCGTGCAGGACCAGGTCGTCCCCGGTGTTGGCCACCACGACGACGTCGGCAGGATCGACGACCCGCACCAGGCCCCGCAGCAGTCGCGCCGCGCCGACGCCACCGGCGAGGACGGTGATCATCGGCGTCTCACCGTCGGGTCAGCCCGCACCCTGGCGCTGGAGTGTCTCGAGGTCGTGGTCGACCATCATCTCGACCAACTGGTTGAACCTGGTGCGGGGCCTCCAACCGAGCTGCGCCTCGGCCTTGGCGGCGTCACCGACCAGCAGGTCGACCTCCGCCGGCCGGAAGAAGCGCTCGTCGACGACGACGTGGTCCTTGTAGTCCAGACCGGCTCGCCCGAAGGCGAACTCGCAGAATTCGCGCACGGAGTGGGTCTCGCCGGTGCAGATGACGAAGTCATCGGGTGCCTCCTGCTGGAGCATTCGCCACATCGCCTCGACGTAGTCGCCGGCGAACCCCCAGTCCCGCTTGGCGTCCAGGTTGCCGAGGCGCAGTTCGGTGGCCTGCCCGAGGGCGATCTGGGCCACCCCATGCGTGATCTTCCTGGTCACGAACTCGAGGCCGCGTCGTGGGCTCTCGTGGTTGAACAGGATCCCGGAACTGGCGTGCAGGTCGTAGCTCTCGCGGTAGTTGACCGTGATCCAGTGTCCGTACACCTTCGCGACGCCGTACGGGCTTCGGGGATGGAACGGCGTCGTCTCGGACTGGGGAACCTCGTGCACCTTGCCGAACATCTCGCTGGTGCTGGCCTGGTAGAAGCGCATCGAGTCGTCCGCGATGCGGATGGCGTCGAGAACCCTCGTGACGCCCAGCGCAGTCGTCTCGCCGGTGAGGACGGGCTGGGCGAACGAGGTCTGTACGAAGGACTGCGCAGCCAGGTTGTAGACCTCATCCGGGCTGTGGGCACGCAGGATCTCGACCAGCGACATCTGGTCGAGGAGGTCGCCCGAGACGAACTCGATGTGGTCCATCAGGTGGGTGATGCGCTCGAAGTTCACGGTTGAACTGCGTCGGACCATGCCGATGACGTCGTAGCCCTTGTCGAGCAGGAACTCGGCGAGGTACGAACCGTCCTGACCGGTGACCCCGGTGATCAGTGCTCGCTTGGTCATGTGTTGGGGCCTCTCGACATCGACGTACCCGCCGTTCGAACCCGGCGGTACCTCATTGTGCCTCCGTGAGGCGCAGACGCCAGTCTTCGAGGACATCGGAGAGCGTTTTATCGAGGGAGATTGACGGCGCCCACCCGGTGTGTCGTCGCAGGAGGGAGGCGTCGCCCCGCAACTCCGGGAGCTCGACCGGGCGGAGCAGGTCGGGGTCCTCGACGAGGCGCATGCGGGTATCTGTCAGGCCGAGGAGAAGGCCTGCCAGCTCGCCGATGCTGACTGAGGTACCCGAGCAGATGTTGTACGCAACGCCCGGCCGGCCTTCCGTAGCGAGTAATCGATAGGCGCGAACGACGTCGCGCACGTCCGTGAAGTCGCGGCGCGGGGTCAGGTCTCCCGTTTGCAGCTCGTCATTGCCAGATCGTTCGGCGGCGACGATCCGTGCGGCGAAGCCTGCCCCGACGAAGGACTTGCTCTGGCCGGGGCCGAGGTGGTTGAACGCCCGGGCCCGCACGACGTCCTGCCCGTGTCCGAGATGGGCCTGGAGGGCGACGAGGTCGGCACCCGCCTTGCTCGCTGCATACGGGGAGACCGGTCGCAATGGAGCGCTCTCGACGATGGGGAGTTCCTCGGGTGTAACCACCCCGTAGATGTCCGCGCTGCTCACGGTGAGCACCTTCGCGACGCCGAAGGTGCGTGCCACCTCCAGGATGTTGTGGGTCCCCTCCACGTTCACTCGCATCGTCTCGATCGGCGAGAGCCAGGAGGCGGCAACGTCGGCCTGGCCGGCGAGGTGATAGACGACGTCCGGGCGCACCTCGGCGACCAGAGTCGCGAACCCATCGGCATCGAGCAGGTCCGGCCCGCCGTCGGATCGGTCGGTCGGCACGACCTCGTCGCCGCAGTCCTGGAGATGGGCGACCAGGTGCCGTCCGACGAACCCCGAGGCCCCGGTGACGAACGCCTTCACGGGCGGCAACGGAGGTCCTTTGGGCGCACGATCGCACCCTAGACCGCCGTCCCCGCTGCGCCGATGGTGGACACGCCCGGGAGTAGGGTCCGGGCACCGTGGATACCGACCAGACCGCCGGCCGGCAGGGCAACGGAGACCCGTCGGCGGAGGGTCCGGGAACCACGTCGTCGACGGCTCTCGTGCGCCTGGTGCTCGTCGCCCACGACCCCGGCGACTGGTTCGAGGAGGTCCTGACGGCGATCGGTGCCCAGGACCACAGCGGCCTCGACGTGCTGGTGGTGGACGCCGGCCGCCGCAAGGGCCTGGTGGAACGCGTCACGGCCGTCCTGCCGTGGGCCGAGGTGGCCACGGCTCCGGGTGATCCCGGATTCGGCGAGGCCGCCAACGTCGCCCTGGGACGCCTGGAAGGCGCCGCCTACCACCTCTTCCTGCATGACGACCTCGTCCTGGACGGGACGGCGGTGCGGCGCATGGTGGAGTGCGCACTGGAGTCCAACGCCGGCGTGGTCGGGCCAAAGGTCCTCGACGGGTCGGATCCCCGCCACCTCGAGGACATGGGCTCCTGGGTCGACAGGTACGGGGCTGCGGTCCCACGCTTCGAACCCGGCGAACTCGACCAAGGCCAGCACGACGCCGACCGCGAGGTCTTCGCCACCTCGGAATCGGCGCTGCTGGTCCGTAGCGACCTCTTCGGGGCGATCGACGGGTTCGACCCCGAGATCCGCTTCCTCGACGGCTCGCTGGACCTCTGCTGGCGCGCCCGCCTGGCAGGTGCCTCGGTGCTGACGGCGCCGACCGCCGTCGGCAGGAGCGTCGGGGGCCGGCGGACCCGAAGGCGTCGGACCGACCCCCAGCGGCTCCGGCCGCGTCACAAGTTGCGCACGACGCTCGTCAACCAGGACCCGGTGCATCGGGGCGCTGCGGTGGCGGAACTGCTGTTGGCGACCCTTCTGGGGGTCGCATACGGGCTCCTCGTCGGCCGGTTCCGACACGTCAGGGGCCTGATCGCCGCGTGGCCGTGGAACCTGCGCAGGCTGGGTTCCGCCCGCGCCCGTCGCTCAACGGTCGACCACCACTTCGGTGGCGACCAGGCCCGCCTGTACGTGCGCCACGACGTTCCACACCGTTCCTTCCACCGGGCGGTCACCGGTGGGGCCTCGGTCGGCACGGGGTCCGAGGCGCCGAGCCGACTCCGACTGCACCAATTGTGGTCCGCCCTCCTCGGTCCGGGGGGCATTGCGCTGCTCGTCGGAGGAGCGGTGCTCGGGTTCGGGTCGCGGCACCTGCTGACGAGGGGGCTGCCGGACATCGGAAGGTTCCAGGCCGTCCCCTCTGAGCCGTTCGACCTGGCGAGGTCCTGGTGGACCGGCTGGCGGCCCACCGGAGGGGGCATCGCCTCGCCGCCGAACGAGGGGATGGCATTCCTCGGGTTCGTCGGACAGGTATTCCCCTGGAGTGGCGCCGTCCTGCTGGCTGCTGCGGTGCTGGCGGCCTTCCCGGTCGGAGCGGTCGGCGTCTGGCGCCTGGTGCGCCCAATCGGCGGCGGGCGGTCGAGGGCCGTCGCCGTTCTCACCTACCTCGCCGTCCCGCTGCCCTACAACTCGCTGGCGGAGGGGCGCCTCGCCCCGCTGGCCGCCTACGCGGCCCTGCCCTGGGTGGCGCACCGTCTGGCGGTGGCGCAGGGCGTGGTGCCGTATGGCCGTAGGGGAGGAGATCCCGGTCCGGGTGAGCGCCTCGGCGGCCTCTGGGGAGAAGTGCTCGTCGCCGGGCTCGTGTTGGCGGTGGCGATCGGCCTGGAACCGACGGTGGTCGTGCTCGCCGGCGTCGTGGTGGCCGGCCTGGTCGTGGGCAGCCTCCTGGCCGGCAGCCTCGCCGGCGTGCCGAGGCTCCTCCTGGTGGCGGCCGGATCGGCGGTCGTGGCGGCACTCCTCCATGTGCCCGGACTGGACCGGCTGCCGGGGGGCGACCTCGTGGCGGCATTCGTCGAACCGGGGACCTGGGCGCCGGCCGACCTCGGCATCGCCGCCATCCTCCGCCTCGACACGGGGTCGTTCAGCGCAGGCCGCCTCGGCTGGGCGCTCCTCGTCATTCCCGTCCTGGCGCTCCTCACGGCGTCCGGCTGGCGCCTCGCCCTGGTGGTCAGGGCGTGGCTCATCGCTGCGGGTGGCTTCGGCCTGGCCTGGGTGCTCGATCAGGGCTTGTGGTCGGGACCGATGCCGGCGGCCGAGCTGGTGCTCGTCCCGGCGGCACTGGGGCTGGCGTGGGCGGCCGCCGTCGGAGCAGCATCGATCGGTGTGGGCGTCTACAGCCGGGCCTTTGGCTGGCGCCACTTCCTGCCGCCTGTCGCCGCCCTGGCACTGCTGGCGGTCGTGGCGCCGGTGGTCGAGTCGTCGCTCGACGGCCGGTGGGGCCTGCCGCCGCGTGGCCTCGACGCCTCCCTGCCGATCTTCGGCGACGAGGGCGGTACCGCCTACGACGAGTCGCGTGGCGGCGTCGGACGCGTGCTGTGGCTCGGAGAGCCGTCGATCCTTCCGGCCGCAGGGGTCGCCCTCGACGACGGCCTGGCGATGGCGCTCACCGACGGTGTCCCCGGGCTGCTCGACCAGGTGCCGTTCCGCCCGATTGACGGGCCGGGAATCCAACAGGTGCGCACTGCCATCCTCGAGGTCCTCGAGGGCCGCACGAGTCGACTGGGCATGGAGGTCTCCGCCTGGGGGGTCCAGCACCTCGTGGTCGTCGAGCGCAGCGCCGCAGCTCCCTACGCAGCGGTCGAACCTCCGCCGCCCGACGAACTCCTGGCGGTGCTCACCCGGCAACTGGACCTCGAACGGGTCGAGGGCCTGAACCGGTCCGTCACGGTGTTCCGCAACACGGTGGCCGAACCGGTGCATGCGGTGGTCAGGGACCGGACGGGGAGCGCTGTTCCCGTCGCCGTGGACCGCACGGCCTGGGACCGGGTCGAGGTCGTGCCTCCGGTCGACGGTTCGTACCGGGCGATGGTCGGCCCGTCCGGGTGGTGGCGACTGGACCCGATGGTGGGCTCCGGACCCGTCGATGAGGAGGTGGGGCCGTTCCCGACGGCCCGGATCGTCGCGGGTACGCGGGTGGCGGTCGTCCTGGAGTCCGACATGACGTCCCGGGGCGTCCGGACCCGCCAGTTGGCCCTCCTCTTCCTCGTGCTGCTGGCGACCAGTTGGGCGCACGTCGGGCGGAGGAGACGGCGGGTGGACGCATGAACGCCGTCCGTGCCCCGGCGATCGTGGCACTCCTGGCGCTGCTCATCGGAGCCGTCGTGTTCGCCGTCGACCCCGGGGCGCCCCTCCTCGCTGACGGTCCGGTGCCGGCGGTCGCCGAGCGGTCGGCGTCCGATGGGTCGGCAGATGTCTGGTTCTGTCAGGGCCCGACGCCCGGGGCGCCTGGAGTGGACGACCGGGTGGTGGCCCTGACGAACCCGACGGAGGCGCCTGTCGAGGGCCTGATCACCGTCGTCGACGAGGCGGGTCGGCGCGTGGGGCGCACCTACCAGGTCGGGGCCGGCGAACGCTTCGAGTTCCGCCCCGATCCGTTCGTTCCCGATGGCCGGTTCGCTGCGGTAACCGTCGAGGTGTCGGAGGGCGGACTCCTCGTGGACCAACGGATCGTCGGTGACGGATCCGCCGGGAGGGACGTCGAAGCGTGTGCGACGGTCACCTCGGCGATCTGGCGGCATCCGTGGGGGACGACCGAGCGTCCGGGTACGTCGGCCATCCTGCTCCTGCACAATCCGTTTCCCGGGACGGCGGTCGCCGACATCCGGTTGATCGGCGACCTGGGGCGTCGAGAGTCGCTCGATTCCCAGGGCATCGTGGTGGCCGGCCGCTCGCTCGTCGCCTACGACCTGACCGGGCGGATCGCGGATTCGGAGGTGGTCTCGGCCATCGTCGACGTGCGCGTCGGCCAACTGGTGACGGCGCTCTTCCAGCACGGAGACGGAACGTCGCCGAACGCCTGGCACGGCGTCGACCTCTCACTCGGCTTGCCGGGTGATGCCGGAAGGCTGTTCCTCCCGGGTCCGACGGTGCCGGGGGACCGGGCCTCTGTCGTCCTGCTCAACGCCGGCGATGAGACGGTCGACGTCGAGGTCGTTCCCCATCCGGTCTCCGGGGAGTTCACCGTCGAGCCGTTCCGGGTCGTCCTCAGGGCCGGCCGGAGGGAGGTCCTCGACCTCTTCGGCGACGGCCGACTCGACGGCGTGGGCCCGTTCCTGATCGAGGTCCGCTCCCTCGACGCTCCGACCGTCGCGGCCTCCCTCGTCACCCGGTCCTCCTTGGGCGACGAATCGGATCCGGGGGACCAGGGTGCTGTCGGGCTGGATGTCCTGTCGGCTGTCGACCATGCTGCCACGAAGTGGTGGGTGCGGACCGAGCCGGCGGAGATCGGGGGATCGGCGTCGCTGGTCTTGTTCAACCCGGCCAGTGCGGGCATTGCAGCAGTCGACCTGACCCTGTTGCCGATGGGGGATGCCGACGAGGTCGGATCCAGCGCCGAGCCGTTGCCTGCGCACCTCGAACTCGACCCGGGCATGCAGGTCGAGTTCGCCCTGCCACCCGGAGTCGTCGAGGTGGAGGCATCTGCCCCGGTCGTCGTCGTGGCACACCAGGACGGTCCGATGGGACGTACCAGTTTCGTCGGAACCGCCGCTGTGGGAACGGTCGTCCGACCGTCCTGAGGTACGGCGAACCGGTCAGGAGGCGCTGCAGTCGCCCGGGACCGAGCCGGGCTGGCGGACCTCCGCCAGCGACGCCCAGAGGTGCGTGCTGCTGACCGGACCGAGGTGGTGGTCGCGCACGACGCCCTCGCCGTCGATGACGAGGACGAGCGGCACGGCGTCGATTCCGTAGCGGTCGTGGACCTCCCGGTCGGCGGCCGCCTCGACCTCGGCAACCACCACCTCCGGGCTCTCGAGTGGAAGGGCACGGGAGAGGACGCCGGTGCAGGTCCGGCAGGTTGAACTCGTGAACACGGCGACCAGCCAGGGTGCATCGGGACGGGTGAAGTCGGACCGCCGGACCTGGTCCGGGACCGTCCAACCGGTGCGTACCGGCGTCTGGTCGGTCCGCCGTTGGAGGAGGGCGGCTGTCGCGGCGGCGGCGGCGGCGATGCCAAGGAGGAGCAGGAGTCGTTCCAACGGTCAGGCCATCCGAAGGGGTGGCGGTCAGTCGACCGGGGAGCGGTCCTCGACCGGCTCCGCCGGTGTTGAGGAGCCGTTTTCGGTCCTGGTCGGCCCCCCGGTCGGCCCGGATCCCGCCAACTCGACCAGGCGGGCCACCTCGGCGCCGTCGATGGTCTCGTGTTCGAGCAGTGCCCGGGCAACGAGGTCGAGGGCGTGCCGGTTCTCGGCGAGGAGGTCGCGGCACCGACTCTCCTGCTGGGCGAGGATCCGCTGGACCTCCTGGTCGATCACCCGGGCCGTCTCGTCGCTGTAGTCGCGCGACGTCATTAGGTCGTCGCCGAGGAACACCTGGTTCTGGCCGTCCCAGGCCATGGGTCCGAGCTGCTCGCTCATGCCCCATTCCCGGACCATCTTGCGGGCCAGTTCGGTGGCGCCAACGAGGTCGTTGCTGGCGCCGGTGGAGAACACACCGAAGACCATCTGTTCGGCGATGCGGCCTCCCATGCGCACCACGAGCGTGTCCTCTATGTAGTCCTGCCGGTAGAGGTGGCGCTCTTCCTCGGGAAGCTGCATGGTCACGCCGAGGGCCATGCCGCTCGGGATGATCGTGACCTTGTGCAACGGGTCCGAGGTGGGCAGCACAGCGGCGCAGAGCGCGTGGCCGGCCTCGTGATAGGCGATGGCCTCCTTTTCGGCGTCGGTGAGCGCCATCGACTCGCGTTTTTGTCCCATGAGGATGCGGTCCCGGGCGATCTCGAAGTGTTCGGCGTGGATGCGGTCGTTGCCGGTTCGAACGGCGG
>Ga0315338_1000763_pt1 | contig 57767 bp, 48 predicted proteins | sample ASW8metaG_FD_204518 | JGI IMG/M metagenome (GOLD analysis project Ga0315338, IMG submission 204518) | Ammonia-oxidizing marine archaeal communities from Monterey Bay, California, United States - ASW #8 | ecosystem: Environmental > Aquatic > Marine > Coastal | place: USA: California | collected... | reverse complement strand
AGGTCAGCGTGTCGGGACTGGCGTCCCCGTGCGCAATGAGCACCAGTGTGTATAGCGCGAGTGCGGCCTCCGTACGTTGAAGAAACGGCTCCGGCACCGTCTCATTCCCGCTGAGCGCCAGCCGCCACCACTCGGTCGGGAGCCACCACACGAAGTCGGCGACGCCCGAGCCGTTGAGCTGTTGGCGCGTCTCTTGGTTTAGGGCCTCGAGCCGCTCGGCGGTCGCACGGTCTTGGGCCGCCGCGATCGGAGCGAGCAGCACTGCGCCAACGAGGGCCGCCGCAACGCACGAGGAGAAGGGTGCCCGGCGCATGGTGCTCCCCTCATTATCGTCGTTCTGTGACCAGATCGAAATGCAGTAGGTCTTGCGGAAGCCGGCCGGCCGCGGTTACCTCATCCGCCCGCCGCCGCCAGAACGACAGCAGGTCGCCAGCGCGCCTGAAGCGCTCGTCGTCGCCGAAATGACTAATCGCCCGCACCGTCGGGTACAGTTCCAGGAGCCGCTCCGCGAAGGCCGACGGATCTTCCCCGCGCCGCGTCAGGCACCGCGGATTGAATTCGACGAGCAATGTCGGCCGGTAAGTCGTGACGAGTCGCTCGAGTCCGCGCAGGGCGGCGGGCTCGGAGCCTTCGATGTCGAGCTTTACCAGATCCAGCCGCGGCAGATCACCGAGCAGGTCGTCTAGTGCGGCCGCCTGCACGAGTCGGTGGTTGGCGTCCGGCGGGCCGGCGTTCTGGAGCTCGGAATTCGAATGTCCGGACAGCGCGAAGACGGATCGCCGGTCCGAGGCCGCCAGCGGAAGCACTTCGACGTTGTCGAGCCGGTTGAGCAGCAGGCCTCGATACAGGAGCTGGATGTTGTCGGGATTCGGCTCCACCGCGATCACCCGTCCGTGTGGACCCACGACCGTCGCTGCCAGGAAGGTCATCACCCCGACGTTGGCTCCCACGTCGAGACAGATGTCATCGGCCGTGAGCTGCTCGCGGAGCGCCTGCCGGACCGGCTCCTCGTAGATGCGCCAGTGCGCGATGTCCGCCCCGAAGTCAGGGTCACTCCGGTCGACCATAACCTGATATCCGCCTAGGTCCACGGCGACCTCGCCGGCTCGGTGCTCCTGTTGCAGCTGTTGATGATGTTCCTCAGAGTGGAGGAACGCGTGGGCCAGGGCCGTTCGGGGAAGGCCGTCGGCTACCAGTTCGCGGTAGTGGCGGAGCCCCGCGACATCCGGCTCTCGCCCGAGGATCAAGCGGTAGGCGGCGTACACATCCGACTCGGTCGCCCGTTCGTCGTGGGGGGGCACAGTCGCTCGGGTTGAGGATCGTTCAGGCACGTCGCAGCGTCCTAATGGCCTAAGGGGAATCGGGTTGGGCGACTCGGACTCGCCACGGTGCACTAGAATAGCCGAATGGGGTCACGTCGGCCCTGGGGAGAGGTCATGACAAGTCGCAGGCAATCGCTGACCGGGGTATTGGTACTGACGGCCGGCGTCGCGGTTGGGTGCGGGGATGCCGGTAGTCCAGACCCCCTGGCGCCAGAGCCGATCTTCGGCGCGGATCAACGTCCCGCATCGATTCAGCTCGTAGCCAATCCGTCTCCGGTACTCGCGGTGTCGATGGAAGACCTGGAGGGGAACACCCTCACGACGGACGACTTGCGTGGCAAGGTGACGCTGATCAATTTTTGGGCGACCTGGTGCGGACCGTGCAAGGCCGAGATTCCCGATCTGATTCAGTTACAGGAGCGCTATTCGGATCATCTGCAAGTCATCGGCGTGTCCACCGATGAGGGGCCGACGCAGATGGTTGAGGACTTCGCGACGCAGTATGGGATCAACTACCCCGTGGTCATGATGACGCCTGAGCTGAACCAGGCCTTTCCGGGCGTCATGGCGTTGCCAACGTCGTTCATCATCGACCCAGACGGCCGCGTGGTGAAGACCCATGTCGGATTGATCAGCGCAGGCGTGCTGGAACAGGAAACCCGGTTTCTCGCAGCGCTCGACCCGGGCATCACTGTCGACTTGGTCGACGAGGACCCGCACGGTCGACTCGTCAACGCAGCCCATGCTACCAAAATCCCCGGTCTGGACTTGACGACGTTGACGCCCGAACAGCGCGTGACGGCCCTGCAGCGACTGAACGAGGAAGGCTGCAGTTGCGGTTGTGGACTGACCCTGGCGCAGTGTCGGATCAACGACTCGTCCTGCGGATTCAGCTTGCCGCTCGCCGAACAGGTGGTCGCCGAGATCACCGGCGCCTAGGTTTCCGAGCGAGGCGTCCGCTTGGCCGCGTTGCTGCGTCGGTCACATGCCGCCTGCATGTTCCCTCCTTGCGCCTGGCCAGACGAACGCTTTGCCCGGAAACGCCCCCCCAACATTCTTCGGCAACCTGCTAGGTACTGCTGGACCCCATTGCCACAGCATCGGCCGGGGTGGGACGTGGTGTCATCGCCGAGAGCCGTTCCTGCTCCTCGTCCTCGGCCGTGACGTCCCCAAGGCCGAGCAGCCGCCGTGTCCCTCGGGTGAGGTCGTCCAGAATCAGATAAGACGTCGGCACCAGGATGAGTGTGATGAATGTGGCGAACACGACCCCGAATGCCAGCGACACCGCCATGGGTACCATGAACTGCGCTCCAAAGCTCTTCTCCATGATGAGCGGTGCCAGACCGACGAACGTGGTCAGGGATGTCAGCATGATGGGCCGAAACCGGCCCGCGCCGGCTTCCCGCACCGCCTCATCGAGTGTGGCGTGCTGCTGCCGCTTGCGATTGATGAAGTCGACCATGACGAGGCTGTCGTTGACGACGACGCCGGTCAGGGCGACCAGCCCGAACATCGACATCATCGTCACGTCCAAACCGAGCATGATGTGTCCCCACACGGCGCCAACGAGCCCGAAGGGAATGGCGCCCATGATAATCAGCGGCTGCAAGTAGGAGCGCAGGGGAATCGCGAGCAGTCCGAAGATCATCAGCAGGGCCAGACCAAAGCCTTGCTGCAGTCCACCCACCGCATCTCGCTGCTCCGCTTGCGCACCTTCAAACGAGAAGCGGACGCTCGGGAACTCGGCCAATACCTGCGGCAGGATTCGTGATTCGAGGTCCGCGATGACCGCCTGCGATGACGTCACGGTGGCGTCGACCGCCGCGGTGACGTTGATGGCGCGCTGCCGGTCGACCCGCTTGATTGAGGCGAATCCGCGGCCCTGCTCGACCTCCGCGACCTGCCGGAACGGCACCTCGCCGCCATCAGGTGTCCGGATCCGCATGCTCTCGAGATTGCCGAGTGAGCGACGTTCGGATTCGGGGTAGCGAACCATGACCCGCACGTCGTCGCGTCCGCGTTGGATCCGCTGCGCCTCTTCGCCGTAGAACGCCTGGCGCACCTGCCGGCCGAGGTCCTGGAGAGTCAGTCCCAGGGTCTCCGCCGTCGGCTTGATTCCCAGCTTCATCTCGCGCTTGCCCTGGCGGAACGAGTCCGAGATCTCGAATACCCCGGCATAGCCGTTCAGCTGCGCCTTCACGGCGTCCGCTGCGGCCCGGAGCTGCTCGATGCCGCCGCCCGTCAACTGCACGTCCACGTCGTCGCCCGGGCTCATCATCGTGGCGGTGAACTTGACCTCGGTGGCGGAGGGCACCGGCCCAGTAAGGTCTCGCCAGCGATTGCCCAATGCTTCGCTGGTGGTGGTCCGCTGCTCCGATGGGGCCAGCTCCACCGTGATCTCACCGACGTTGCCAGACGCCATGTTGAAAATGGCGCCGAACGGGCTCCCACCCTGTGCGGCCATTGGCTGGTCGCCCACTGACGAATAGACATGGAGAAACGGGTCGACACCGTCTCGCGCGATCATTTCCTCCCGCAACTTTTCGGCGCCCTGTTCGAGTTGGGCGATCGCTTCGGATGTCGCGGTCGCGGGCGTGCCTTGGGGCATCGTGACCGCCACGGAAATGAAGTCTGCTTCGATCGAGGGGAAGAAGTGGAATTTCGCCCACCCCCCCATGACCATGCCGACCGTCAGGATGAGCATGGCGGCGCCGACGGCCGCCGTCGAGTATCGCCATCGCAGCGCCAGGTCCAACGTGGGGCGATACACGATTTGAATGACTCGCTTCAGCCCGTTGGCGAAGAAGCCCTGGAATCGGCTCCATAGCCCACGCCGGGAGCGCCGCTTCGGCATATGAGACAGGTGCGACGGCAGGATCTGGAGTGATTCCACCAGGGAGAAGAGCAGGCAGGGGATGACCACCAGCGGTATAACCCGGAAGATCTTGCCCATCATGCCAGGCACGAGCAGGAGGGGGACAAACGCGGCGACTGTGGTCAGCACCGCGAAGATCACTGGCGTGGAGATCTCGTGGGCGCCCTCGATGGCCCCTCGTAGCCCTTCGCCATGCCGTTCCTGGTGCGTGTAGATGTTCTCCCCCACGACGATGGCGTCGTCGACGACGATACCCAGCACCAGAATGAACGCGAAGAGCGAGATCTCATTGATCGAGACCTCGAGGCCCGGCATCATCCACAGTGCGCCAAAAAACGAGATCGGGATGCCGAGGCTGGTCCACATGGCCAAGCGCAGATCGAGGAACAGCGCCAGGACCACGAAGACCAGGACGAAGCCGGTCGTCCCGTTCCGAAGCATCATCGACAGCCGGGCGTCGAGGATCTGCGCCTGATCCTGCCAGGTGGTCAGCTTGACACCGGCCGGCATCCGGGCATTGCCCGCCGCTACGTAGGTGTGCACGGCGTCGGCGATGTCGAGTGCACTCTGATCGCCCGTGCGGAAGACCGAGACCAGCATCGTCGGCTCGACGTCGAAACGGGCCATTTGGTCCGTCTCCGCAAAGCCGTCGATCACGGTGGCCACGTCCCGCAGGCGCAGCCGGCTTCCGTCTGGACGCGTCCAGACGACAAGGTCTTCAAACTCGTTGCCCCGATACGCTTGGCCGATCGTCCGCAGCAGAATCTCACCGCCGTCGGTGCGGACGGACCCGCCCGGGAGGTCGAAGGAGGAGCGGCGAACGGCTTCCGCGACGGCCTGGAAGGTCAGGCCGTGTCGGCGTAACGATGCTTCCGAGACTTCGACGGAGATTTCATACGGCCGCGCGTTGGCCATTTCGACCTGTGTGATTTCAGGTAGTGCCGCCAGGTCGTCCCTGACCCGCTCGGCGAGGCGCTTCAGTGTGACCTCGTCCGCCAGTCCCGACACCGCGATATCGATTACACCGCGGCGCGATCTGATTTCGCGGATGATGGGTTGTTCGGTTTCGTCCGGAAACGTGCTGATGGCGTCGACGTTGCTCTTGACGTCGTCGACGACCTTGCGTGCGTCGGCTCCGAGCTCCAGCTCGATCGTCACCGAGCCCGAGCCCTCCGAGGCGGTCGATGTAATCTGCTTGATGCCGTCAATACCTTGGATCGCTTCCTCAAGACGGACATTCACGGCTTCCTCGACTTCTTCGGGTGCGGCTCCGAGGTATGGCACCTCGATGGTCACCATGTCGAGCGAGAATTCCGGAAAGACCTCCTGCTTGACGCTGAACGCCGAGAACGCCCCGCTGACGACGATGAACACCATCAGCAAGTTGGCGGCGACCGAGTTACGAGCGAACCAGTCGATGATGCCACTCATGCCAACAGCTCGTCGTGTGTGGGCTGGACCCTCGCGGCGCCCGCGTCGATGACGGCCTGCAGGGCCGCCACGACCTCGGCCAGCAACGCCGGAAGCTCGTCCATCCGACCATCGGTTTTGACCGTGTGGACCAGTTCACCCGTCGCCACATCCGTCAGGCGCGCTGTGATGCGCACCTGTTCACCAACGCGCTGGTAACCGCCGCCGAGCAACCAGGTCGCGTTCCGTGCCGCCGCCGCCTTCATCGCCGCCGCGTCGCTCACCGCGCCGAGCGAGACCACCGACAGGTCTCGGAGCTGCCTCAAGCCATCCACCAGCGCGTCGGCCAGGTCGCGGCCGAGACTGTCATCGGCGGGGTTCCGAGAGATGTTGGCGAATGGCCCGATCGCGACCCCACGCGTGGCTGGGCGAGCCGTGGTCGCGACGTTGTCCACGGGGGATCGGTTTGTGGCGCTGGGGGCGCCGGGCGTGCCGGACGGTAGGTTGGCCCGGACCCCGGCGATCATCTGGCTCGCAAGCTCGTCGAGGTTAGCGAGGGTGCCGTCTACCTTGACCGAGCCGATGACGTCGCCACCCGCCACGTCGACCACGCGCGCGGTGACGCGCAGCTGGTCGCCGACCCGCTGATACCCTCCAGTCACGAGCCACGTGGCGTTACGTGCCTTCGAGTCTTCGAGCCCGGCGGCGTTGTCCGTGTTTGTGAGGGGCACCACACCGCCCGTGTCCCCGTCCATCAGGGCCGTCCGGAGCGCCGAGGTCAACACCCCGCCGATCTCGCCATCGCTCGGGTCGCGCGACAGGTTGGCGAACGGCAGCACCGCCACCTGCGGACCGGCCGGCGCCGTGGCGCCAGCGGGGGTGTCCGGCTCCGGGACCGGCGCCGGTTCGGCGGTTCGACGGGGTGCGGGCACCGCAGGCGTGCTCGCGGCGGGTGCGCCACCCGGCGCCCCGCGTCCATCGGCCCCGCCTCGGCTCGTCGCACCGCGGTCGGGTCCACGGTTCCCTCGCGGGTTGTCGCCCCGGCCCCGACCACCGCGTGGTCCCGGTCGACCGGCGGTGGCCCGGTCCCGCCGCGGCTCGGGCGCCGTCGCCGTCGGCTGTGGTTCCGAGGCAGGCGCCGACGCGGCGCCGCCGGTCAGCTGTGCGATCTCGCGGCGGATCGCCGCGAGCTGGTCGTCGCGGCTCTGGGTCGAATCGACATCGAACGCCGCGGTCGCGGGTTCGGCCACCGTCGGACCGGCCGGCGCCGTGGCGCCAGCGGGGGTGTCCGGCTCCGGGACCGGCGCCGGTTCGGCGGTTCGGCGGAGTGCGGGCACCGCAGGCGTGCTCGCGGCGGGTGCGCCACCCGGCGCCCCGCGTCCATCGGTCCCGCCGGTCAGCCGTGCGATCTCGCGGCGGATCGCCGCGAGCTGGTCGTCGCGGCTCTGGGTCGAATCGACATCGAACGCCGCGGTCGCGGGTTCGGCCACCGTCTCCGTGGTCACTGGCGGCAGGTCGGGGACCGCCACCCGTGGCGTCGGCGGTTCGACCGCGGCTGGGGGTGAGGTTGGTGCGGGCACGCGGCCCGCCATGCGGAGGTCATCGTCGACCACCCGCACCAACATGCCGTCAGTCACCGTGTCGAGTGGAGACACGCACACCGCCTCCCCTTCGGCGAGACCGGCATGCACGATGACTTCGTCGCTGGTCGAACGGAGGATCTCCACATCGCGGAACCTGAGCCGGCTGTCGTCGTCAACGACCAGCACCTGGTTCCGTCCGCGGAGCGCCGCCCATGGCAGGACGACGACGTCGTTAATGGTCCGGCCCGCGATTTCCGCTTCCACGAACATCCCGGCGGACAGCGGCGGACGCAAGGGGTCGTTGCCCGCCGCGTACGGGTCGTTCACCTCCGCGATCACGTGTACCATCCGGCTCACGGGGTCGATCTCGCCTTCAGTCCTGACGATACGTCCCTGCCAGACATGCTCGCGTCCGGCAAAGTTGGACGAGATGGTGACTCGGGGACCGGACTGCCGCATGGTGCCTCGATACGACAGCGGCACGTCGACGTAGGCCAATTCCTCATCTGGCAGCGGCAGCCGGATCTCGGCGGAGTCGATCGCGTAGATCCGGGCGACCGTGTTGCCCTTGTTGACGAACTGACCGACGTCGACCTCCTTGCTCTGGACACGTCCGGCGTACGGCGCCGTGATGTCCGCGCGTTCGAGGTCGCGTGTGGCCCGGTCCAGTGCCGCTTTGGCGGCCGCGACGGACGCGCGTGCGTCCTCCATCTGCGGCTGCCGCAGCGTCAGACGGCTGGCGTCACCACGACCCAGGTCCTGCCATTCCCGTCGTGCGACCTCCGCCTCGGCTTCTTCCTGGGAGAGCCGCAGTTCAGCCTGGGCCAGTTGCGACCGTCCCGCGATCACCGCTTGCTGGTAGTCATAGGGGTCGATGCTCACGAGCACGTCGCCCGCTTCGAAGAAACCGCCCACGGCGAACGACGGCGCGACCTCGATTACCGGACCTGAGATTTCCGGCACGAGTAGGCTTGAGGTGCGCGGTTGCACCGTGCCCTGGCTGCTGACGGTCAAGGTGACGGCGTCGAAGGTCACCCGCTGCACGCGGACGCTCGGGGGGACAATGGCCGGCGTCTGTATGTCGACTGGTGGCCGGCTGAGAAACATCGCGTAGGCCGCAAGTCCGGCGCTCGCGACCACAACAAGCGGCAGGAGCACTTTGAGGATTCGAATGGGCAGTCGTGCCATCAGGTTACACTCGCTTCATGACGGTTCAGGGCTGTGAACCAGAAACTGACCTGGGCTGGCTGAATCCGCCGCCCAGTGCCAGATAGAGATCAACTCGGTTTTCGAGACGTAGGCGCCGCGCGGCGATCAGGTCGCCCTCTGCCTGGAGGGCCAGTCGCTGCGACTCGAGTACCGCGATGTAATCGCCGAGTCCGGATCGATACCGGTCGTCTGCGATGTCCTCGGCCGCCCGCGATTGCTCGGCCGACGTTTCCAGGAAACCTTCCCGGTCTGCCAGCAACTGCTCGGCGGCCAGCGCGGTTTCCACCTCCGAGAACGCAAGTAGCGCGGTGTTGGCGTAGATGGCCAGCTCCTCCGCCGCTCGCGCCTCGGCCCGGTCGATCCCGGCCCGCAGACGTCCGCCCTGGAACAACGGTTGGACCAGATTGCCGACCAGGCTCCAGACGCTGAAGTTGCCGTTGACCAGATCGGCGAGCGCGCCGGTGGCGGTGCCGGTGGCGCTGGTCAAGCTGATACGCGGATAGAGTTCCGAGCGCGCGACCTGCAGCCGTTGACTGGTGGCCGCGACCCGGCGTTCCGCTGCGACCAGGTCGGGGCGGCGACTGACGAGTTCGGCCGGTAGGCCTCCGGGAATTGCACGCGGGGTGTCCGGTAATACTGACGGACCGACCAGATCGCCGGACGCGTACCGCCCCAGCAGTACTTCGATTTGTCGCACTGCGGCGTCCGACTGCTGGCGCCGCTGCGCCTGCAATGCCTCGGCATTTGCCAGACTCGATAGCGCCAGGCGGACGTCCAGCGACGGACGCAGCCCCTGCTCGAATCGTGCTCTGACCTGGTCGGTCGACGTGCCGAAGCTGTCGACCGTGGCCGCGGCCAGCTGTAGCTGTTGTTCCGCTTCCGCCACCGCAAACCACGCCTTCACCGTTTGGCCAGCGAGTGACAACTGGGCGCCCCGCAGGTCGGCCGCCTGTGATTGGAAGTCGGCCAGGGCCGCGCGCTCGCCCGATCGGAGACGGCCCCACAGGTCAGCCTCCCAGGTCAGATCGAACGACACACCGAAGTTCGTACTGACGGTGGTCAGGACCATGTCTTCGGCGCCGGGGATCGGGAACCCGATGAAGTTCTGCCGCCGTTTCGAGCCATTCAGCCCGACCTGCAAGGCAGGCAGCAGGGCCGCGGCGGCAATACGCGCGTCGGCGGCCGCCTGCTCGAGTCTGGCCGCGGCGGCCTGCAGGTCGTAGTTCTGCTGGAGCGCGGTCTCCACGGTCTCGTTGAGTGCCGGCAGGTCGAAGTCGGTCCACCAGCTCAGGTCCGGCGCGCCACCCAGGTCGTCCCGTGCCGACCAGATGGCCGGTACCGCCGCGTCGAGCTGCGGCGGAGCGAGCGGGGGCGGCGCGGTGGCGCAGCCCACGAGGAGCATCGCCAGACCGCCCGCGACCGTCCGCGACGTGGCGGTCCGGGTCATCGCGCGTCTCTTCCGCTTGCCGCCGCCACCGGTTCCAGCACGGGTGCACTCATGCCGGCCGTTGCGAACTGGATCAGTGCCTCAAAGATCTCCTCTGGGTCGTGACGTTCCCGGCCACCGATCGTGACGATAGAGCCCCCCCACGTCATCGTGTGCGCCATGGAACCCACCAGGAACAGCACTCGCCACTGCACCTCACTAGCGTCCAGGTGAGGCAACCCGCGGTGGAACGCCGATGAGAATCGGTGCAAGACCGTGTCGAACTGTTTGATGAACTTCGCTCGCAGGTCCTGGTCGACTTCGGCGTGGATCCGTCCCACGAGCTTCATGAATTTTGGCACCGAAACTTGCTTACACCACGACTCGCACAGCGGCGTCACAAAAGCTCGCACGAGATGCTCGGTCGGTACAGGGTCGGATCCGGCCGCGGTCTCCAGTGTTTCGAGTTGGGCCAGCCGGGCCCGATTCACTGGCGCGATTTTCCGCTCCAGCACTTCGATCAAGAGTCCCTCTTTGCCGCCGAAGTGGTAATTGACGGCGGCCAGATTGACCCCAGCTTCCTGCGTGATGTCTCGCAACGAGGTGGCCGGAAACCCGTGGTCGGCGAATAAACGTTCGGCCGTATCGAGAATCCGTTCCTTGGTGTCTGCTGCCATGACTGGTTCCTTGGCTGTCCATATTCAATCAAACGTTCATTTAAATCATACGTTCGAGATCCAGAAAAGTTCAACTCTGAGGTGGGAGGCTTGGCGAAGAATGAGTTGTATCCTGGAGGCGTCCCCGGTATCCTTCCCGCCTGTGGTTCAGTACCCGCCGGCGGTGGGGCACGGAAAACGGCGCATTTGCGCTGCCCGTGTTTCAACCGACGGGCCAGCGCGGACAGACCTGCCTGTGGCGGCGGGTGTTGGGACAGTGCGAGTCTGTGGCTGGCCGAGAGTCCGCAGGCATCGACATGCGAACGGGTGGGGTTGTTCCTGGGCACATCCTGATCAGGCGACTCATCGAGGTACGGGGGCGTAAATGGAACTGTTTCAAGTAGGCACTGACCCATGGGGCCAGGAAATTCTCATTCGTCTCTCCTGGACTCTGCTGACGGCGGCATTCTGGGCGGGCATCGCCTTTATCCTCTTTCACGCCATCTACGTGATTGTGTGGAAGCCGAAGGTTGATCACGGCGATGAGCCGACGGTCGATTCGCCCGCCGGCATTCCAGACAAGGTGGTCCGGCACACCGGGGCGGCCAGAATGTTCCACTGGGTTATGGCGGCCTCGATGCTCGTGCTCCTGGGAACCGGCTTTCTGCCGATCGTCGGCCTCGAGTTCGCCTGGCTGAATATTCACTGGATTGCCGGCCTCATCCTGATCCTGTGCATCCTGTATCACATCGTGCACGCCTCTTTCTTTCTGGATTTTTGGTCCATCTGGATCCTGCCGGCAGACTTCGGTGAGGCTGTCAAGCGAACCAAGCGTCAGCTTGGTCAGCAAGTCACCCTGGGCAAACACGGGAAGTACCCCCTCGATCACAAGCTCTACCATCTGGCCGTCTCGGTTTTCGGCTTGCTCGTGTCTGCCACGGGTTTGCTGATGATGCTGCGAATCGACACGCCCATCGTTTCGCGCAACGACCAGTTCTTCACGGAGAACAACTGGGGCGTCCTCTACACGTTGCACGGCTTTGCCGCGGTGCTGTTCGTCACGTTGACCATCACCCACATTTACTTTGCCATCCGGCCGGACAAGCTGTGGATGACCAAGGCGATGATCTTTGGGTGGGTGAGCAAATCCGACTACCTGGCGCACCACGACCCGGAGAAGTGGAAGGTCGAGTCCAAGTAGGGCCAGTTCGGCCGACGTAGCTCGCACTAGCCCGAACCAAGGCGAAAGCGTGTCAGATACAGCCACAGCAGATCTAAGAAAGCGGATCGACACCATCGAGGGCGGCTACGAGCTGTTTCTGAGCTACGCGGCCAAGGGCCAACGAGGCGATCCCCAGACCGGCGGCGAGTTACGTCGGTGCATCGAAGAGATGGACTCGGCACTCGATGGTTTGGGGGCGTTCCTGTCCAGTCTCGTCCGGGCGCGCAAACTGGAGCCGCTGGCGCCCTACGATGCGTTCTTCGAGGTCATTGACGGCGATGCCGAACGCGCCTGCAAGGCCTTGCGTCTCGTACTGGCCCAGCCCGGCATTAGCAGCCAGGTGATCGACAATCTGAACGGCTCGATCCATCTGCGCGCCGTGCTGACTGACCTGTTTCTCATCGATGAGATCTTGCGGCCACGAGCCTCCGAGGCGATCCCCGCCGCGGCGCTGGCCAACCGCGAATCCCCGCCCCCGGACGCCACGTCCAAGTCGTAGTGCGGCTGCCCGTCCGCTCGGTGCCAAGAGCGGCCGTCTCGGCAACTCCGGCGATTGGGCCGGTGGTCCGGTTCGCCCAAGGCCGGGGGCCGCATTTGCCGGGGGACCAGCATGCCGCCGATTGATTCATCTGCATCCGAGGCGCCGGCTCGGAACGCGGAACTCGACCCGACCGCGTCGTTCAACGCGGACCTGCTCAGCCACGTCCATCCACCGGACTGGATGAATCCCACCCCAGCGGACCGCTATCACCTCGTTGTCGTCGGCGCCGGGACGGCCGGGTTGATCGCCGCCTCGTTCGCGGCCGGCGCCGGCGCCAAAGTGGCGTTGGTGGAGCGGCACCTCATGGGTGGCGACTGTCTCAACGTGGGCTGCGTCCCTTCGAAGAGCATCATTCGCTCGTCACGAGTGTTTGCCGAGTTGCGGGACGCCGCCTCGCTGGGGTGGGGCATGCCGCCGGGCGCGGAAGCGAACTTCGGCGCCGTCATGGAACGGATGCGTCGCATTCGCGCGCGAATCAGCCCTCACGATTCGGCCGCACGCTATCGGGATGAGAAGGGGATCGACGTCTTCCTCGGCTCGGCTCGATTTACCGGCGAGTCCAGGCTCGACGTCGACGGGACGACGTTGCGGTTCAAGAAAGCGGTGATCGCGACGGGGGCACGCGCTGCACCGCTGCCGATCGCCGGGCTGGCCGAGGCCGGCGCACTCACCAACGAATCGGTCTTCAATCTGACGACGCGGCCGCGCCGGCTGGCGGTCATCGGCGGCGGGCCGATCGGAGCCGAACTGGCGCAGGCGTTTTGTCGTCTGGGGTGTGAGGTCACGCTGCTCGAGGTTATGGATCACATTCTCGGACGGGAGGATCCAGACGCTGCGGCCATCGTCCAGGCGGCCCTCGCACGTGACGGTGTCCGGCTCCGTCTCGCTTGTCAGATCGAGCGGGTCGAACGCCAGGGTGACCAGAAGGTCGTCCACTTGGCCGGGGACGGCGTCGAACCACTGGTGGTCGACGAGGTGCTGGTGGGGGTCGGACGCACGCCGAATGTCGAAGGACTGGGCCTCGAGGCGGCCGGAGTCAACCACGATGCGAAGGGTGTCACCGTGGATGATGCACTGCAGACCTCCAATCCACGGATCTATGCCGCGGGCGACGTCTGTATGGCGTGGAAATTCACCCACGCGGCCGAGGACGCGGCGCGCATCGCCGTACAGAACGCGCTGTTCCCCGGGCGTCGTCGACTGAGCGCGCTCACAATGCCGTGGTGTACGTATACGGATCCGGAGGTCGCGCATGTGGGGCTCTACGAGCATCAGGCGGTGGAACAGGGAGTGCCGGTGACCACCTACACTCAGCGTTGGGGTGAGGTCGACCGGGCCATCACCGACGGCGACGATGAGGGGTTCGTGCGGATCCACACCCGGACCGGCAGCGACGAGATTCTCGGCGCCACCATCGTGGCCCGGCACGCTGGCGAGATGGTTAGCGAGATTACCGTGGCCATGGTTGGAGGCCTGGGGCTCGGTACCCTCGCGAACGTCATCCATCCCTACCCGACACAGGCCGATGCCGTCCGTCGGGCGGCGTTCCAATACAGCGTCACGCGTGTCACGCCACTCGTGAAACGGCTGCTCGCGCTCTGGCTCAAGTTCACCGGCTGAGCCGCGGCGGGCGAACGCCCGAGTGCTTCACGGCTCGGCCACAAGGTGTCACAATGTGCCCGTTTGGGGCAGCGTGGCCCAGTCCGGCGGCATTCGGGGCTCCCGACGAACCGGAAGAGCGGGCCGCTGGCAGGCATCGCGACTCTATGAGTGGATTTGGCCCGACCGTACTGCGGCTCGTCGTAGGCGCCGTGTTTCTGTCTCACGGTGTGATGAAGGTCTCGCCGGCCTTTGGCGGCCTGCCGGAGACGACGGCGATGCTGGCCTCGCTCGATTTCAAGGTGCCGCATCTGGTGGCGGCGGCGCTGGGCGCGATCGAGCTCGGGGGCGGCATCGCGCTCATGCTTGGCGCCCACACCGGCTGGACCGCCATTGCGCTGTTGTTGACGACGGGGGTCACCAGCTGGAAGCTCCATCTTCCGAACGGCCTGTTCTTGAACTGGTCGCGGGAGCCTGGTGTGGGCAACGGCGTGGAGTTCGATCTCGTTCTGGTGGGCGCACTCCTGTGCCTGGTGGCGACCGGCGCCGGTCGACTGTCGTTTGATCGCGCCCGGCGGCGGATGGCCGAGATGGAAGCGGCCGGCCGGGCGCGCCGGCGCCGCGATCGCCGAGACCAAATCACCTAGGTTTCCTGTCGAGGTGACCGTTTGGACGGCGTTGGTTCCTCGGTCACAGCCCGCCTGGGTCTCTACTGTCCCGTTGGCCTGGTCGGTGCGGTGCCGGCCGGTCGCAGGTGTTCGAGGATGAAGTCGAGCATGCCTCGACGGAGATGGGTGTTCAGGTCGGGGTCGGTCACACTGTGGCGCGACTTGGGATACAGCATCAGTTCGAACGGCTTCCCTGCCTTCTGCAACGCGTACGTGAACTGGAGTGTGTTCTGCAGATGAACATTGTCGTCCATCGTGCCGTGCAGCAGTAGCAGCGCTCCGTGGAGGTCGGCGGCGTTGAAGCGCGGCGAACTCTTGCGGTAGCCCTCCGGGTTGTTCTGCGGCGTCCGCATGAATCGCTCGGTGTAGATGGTGTCGTAGTCGCGCCAGTCGCTGACGGTTCCACCGGCGATGCCCATGGCAAAGCTCTCACTGTGGGTGAGCGCATAGCTCGTCATGAACCCGCCATAGCTCCAGCCTTCGATCCCGATACGGCTTCCGTCGACGTAGGATTGCGTCTTCAGCCAGGCGAGCCCGTCTTCGATGTCTCGGAGTTCCAGCTCACCAAAGTTCTGGTAGACCGGCCAGGTCGACACCGCGCCTTTCCCGCTCGCCGTGCGGTTGTCCATGACCCACACGATGATGCCCTGCTGTGCCAGCAACTGGTAGAACATCTGGGCGCTGCCGCCCCATCTGTTCTGCACCTGTTGGGCATGGGGGCCGGCGTAGGTGTGCTGGAACACCGGGTACCGGAGCGAGGGGTCGAAGTCCGGCGGCTTGATCATCATCGCTTCCATGACGAAGCCGTCGCGCGTGGCGACCTGCAGGAACTTGGGCACCGCCAGGCGGTAGTCGTCCAGCGTCTCGACGATGTTCTCGTCGACGACGCGCGTCTCGGTGCCGTCGGCCGCATGCACCCGAAGCTGTGGTGGGGTATCGATGTCGCTCCACGTATCGAGGTAACGCGCGTATCCGGGGCTGAAGCGGGCCCGATGCGTGCCCGGTGCCTCTGACAGACGGGTCAGCGCGCTTCCGTCCAGGTTCACCCGATAGACATCACTCCCGATCGGACTCCGTTGCGTGCCTGAGAAGTAGACAGGGTTGTTCTCCTCGTCCTCGTTCACGCCGTGCAGCGTGCGCAGCTCCCATTCGCCGTCGGTGACCTGGGTGATCAGCGTGCCATCCGCCTCGTAGTGATACAGGTGCTTCCAGCCCGATCGCTCGCTGAGCCAGACAAAAGTACCGTCTTCGAGCCACGTCGGGGGGCCGTGGACGTCCACCCAGGCGGGCGTGGTCTCCTGGAATAGTCGTGTGGTCGTTCCGTTCGCGGGGTCGCCCAGGTTGAGGTCGAGCCAGGTCTGCTCCCGGTTCTGCACCTGAAACACCACGTTGTCTCCGTACCGAGACCATCCCACCGACACCACCAGCGCGTCGGTTGGAGTGTAGCGGTCCAGATCGAGCCAGGTCGTCTCGCCGCCCACGGCCGCTACGACCCCGAGGCGTACCAGCGGGTTCGCGTCGCCGGCTTTCGGATAGTCGGTGACTTCGAGGTCCAGCCGATACGGCAGATGGTCGACAACCGTGAACTCCTGCACGGGACTCTCGTCGGTCTGCAGGTAGGCCAATCGTGTCGAGTCCGGACTCCACCAGAAGCCCTTGAAGTCACCCCGACCATAGATCTCTTCCTGGTAGACCCAGTCGAGTTCGCCGTTGAGCAGATCCGGGCCACCGCCACGAGTCAGAGCCCATTCGCGGTGATGCCTCACGTCGACTACAACGAGGTCGTGGTCACGCACGAACGCGACCATGGTGCCATCAGGGCTGAACGTCGGCATGGATTCAAGCGCCGCGTCTCGGGTCAGTCGCTCCACCCGACCACCGTCGATCGGTGAGCGGGTGAAGTAGTACAGATCGCGTGAAATGGTCAGGACGAGAGCATCGTGGTCGCTATCCCAGATATACCGTCCCGAACGCACCGCTCGACGAGCCGCGTCCAGGCTCATGCCCGGCGTGTCGGACAGGGCGCGCTCGAACTCGCCGAGGTCCAGATGCGGTTCGCTGTCGCCGGTGACGGCGTCCACCCGCAACAGACCCGTCCGGCTACTATCGGGGTCGCGCTCGCGCAGCAGATAGTGTGTGTCGCTGAGCCACCGGAGATCGGTCGGTACACGTCCCGAGAAGTCGACCCGAGTCTCCGGCGCGTAGATGTCGTCAATCGTGAGCATGCGCTGTTGCGCCGGCGCGACCTCGGACAACAGCAGCGTCGCTATCGCGACGAGGGTGGCGGGTAGCACACGAGAACGGGTCATGAGGGATCTCCCTTGGCCGGACGAGCTTCAACCGGCCGGGTTAACATGAACAGCTTAGCAAAAGATTGGCCGGGGGTATTGAGGCTCTGCGGGGAGGATCGATGCGACATCGAGGAGCGGTGATGCTGGCAGCAGTGGTTGGTGCGGCACTGTCGGGCGGGGCCCCGGCCCCAGCGGCGGCGCAAGAGTCTGGCGACCGACCCTACTTACTGGAACGCGTCGACGATGCGGCCATCGTGCAGCTCTACGCCGATGGGTTCGCGTCGCTGTCCCTGCGCGAGAAGACCTTGATCTGGCATCTCTACCAGGCCGCGCTGGCCGGTCGCGACATCTATTACGACCAGCGGTACGAGCACAACCTCGAGATGCGTGAGGTGCTCGAGGAAATCATCACCCATCCTGCCGGTGTCGACCCCACGACGCTGGACGCCATCCATCAGTACACCAAGCTGTTTTGGTTGAATACGGGGCCGTTCAACAATCTGACCGCCCGGAAGTTCGTCCTCAACACTACTCCGACCGCGTTCGCGGCCGCCGTCGCCGCCGCGGCCGAAGCCGGGGCGACCTTGCCGACTCACACGGGCGAAACGGTGACGCAGATGGTCGCGCGCATGCAGTCCCTGTTCTTCGACCTCGACGTCGACCCGATCGTCACTAATAAGGCCCCGGGGCCGGGCGACGACCTCCTGCTGTCCAGCGCGAACAATCTCTACAAGGATGTCTCGACGGCCGATCTCGACGGCTTCGAGGAGCAGTACCCCCTGACGTCTAGGCTCGTGAAGGTCGATGGCCGGTTGGTGGAGGAGGTGTACAAGGTCGGGGGCAAGTACAGCGAACAGATCACCGAGATCATCCGCCATCTCGAGGCCGCGGCGCCGTTTGCCACGGAGCCGATGGCAAAAGCGCTACGGGCGAACGCCGTCTATTACCGCACTGGTGCTCCGGTGGACCAGCGCGCCTACGATATCGCCTGGGTCGCGGACCAGGAGTCGAGCGTCGACACGATCAACGGGTTCACCGAGGTGTACATGGACGCGCGCGGGGCGAAGGGAGCCTGGGAGGCTCTGGTGTTCTACGTCAATCCGGAAAAGACCGGCGCCATCAAGACGCTGGCCGCCAACGCCCAGTGGTTCGAGAACCGGATGCCGTGGGACCCCAAGTACCGCAAGGACAGCGTGACCGGTATCACGGCCAACGCCATCGATGTAGTGGTTGAGACGGGTGACTCGGGACCGATCACGCCGATTGGCATCAACTTGCCCAACAACCAGGCCGTGCGGGAGCAGTACGGCAGTAAGTCAGTGTCGCTCTCGAATGTGAACGACGCCTACGATCAGTCAAGCCCGGCGAACTATCGACAGGAGTTCGCGTGGAGTCCTGAAGAGGCGGAGCGCTCGCGCCGGTGGGGAAGACTCGCCGGTGAGATGACGACGAACATGCACGAGGTCATCGGCCACGCCTCTGGCAAGCTGGCAGAGCGGCTCGGTGGCTCGGCCCAACCGGATTTGAAGGAGCAATACTCGGCACTGGAAGAGGCGCGGGCCGACCTGGTGGGGCTGTATTTTCTGCCGGACCCCAAGCTGGTCGAACTGGGCGTGTTGCCGGCCGACGCGCAGGAGGAGATTGTGCGAGCGGAGTATGAGAGCTACACCCGAAACGCGTTGCTTCAGCTGCGCCGCATTCGCGAGGGCACCCAGATCGAACAAGACCACATGCGGAACCGCCAGATGATCGTTCGCTGGCTGATGGACAATACGACCGCGATCGAGCCGCGAACCCGCGACGGAAAGACCTTCTTCGTGATGACCGACTGGCGAGCGTTCCGGGAAGGTGTCGCCACCTTGCTGGCTGAAGTCCAGCGGATTAAGTCGGAAGGCGATTACGAGGCCGCGCGGACGCTGTTCGAGTCATACGGCATTTACTTCGACGGGGCGTTGCGAGATGAAGTGGTCGAACGCGTGGCGTCGGTCGGCCTGCCGTCCTACACCGGGTTCGTCCAGCCGCGTCTGGAACCGGTCGTTGACGCGGACGGCGTGATCACGGACGTGCGCATCTCCTACCCGCAGGACTTTACGGCCCAGATGCTGGAGTACTCCGGGAAGAGTATGCCGTAGAGGTTTTCCTGGCGAGGCGTCTACCTGGCGGCGTTGCGTCCTCGGTCACATGCCGCCTGCCTGCTCCCTCGTCGCGCCTTGCCAGGAAAATTGGGTGGGCCTACGGTCGTTCTGGCGTTGTTGCTTCCTCGGTCTCAGTGTCGGGATGACTGACCCGGGCCCGCTGGGGGCCGTTGAGACGGACGGTGAGCCACCGGTGCCCAGCCAGTCGCCGTTCTCGTCCAGAAAGTCCACATAGAGGAATGTTCGTTTCCAGCGTGCCGTTTGGGGACGGGAGGAGGCCTGGCTCGCCGGCGGCCTGAGGAAAGATGCTGATGTCGGTCGTCGATCAGACACAGGGAGGCCCAACTCGTCGTCAAGGAGCGACTCGAATCCCCACGTCAGCGCACGGAACTGCTCCATCTTGTCAACCGCCAACACCGCAGTCGATGTTCTCGCCGCGGCGTTGTGATTCGTCAGCGCCGCGACCGCAAACAGTTGGGCGACCCCGACGGACACGACGGTGAGCACGCCGACCGAGGTCAGCGTCTCAATAAATCCGAAGCCCCGCTCATGTGACCAGCGTGATTTTTCCGAGGTGATTGACCGTAATCTCCTGGATTGCACCGTTGCGTTCGATTTGCACCATCCCGTCGGTGGTCATGGTCTGCACGGTCCTATTGACGACCACTCGGGTCGTCCCGTCGGCTGAAAACTCCAACTTGGGACCGAGCAGCGCGTCGATACCGGGGGCGAGACGACGGAGGGGGCCATCGTGCTCCGGGGTGGCCCGGTCGTTGTCTCTGGCCCCGGGAATCCATACAAGGCTTCGTCACAACGGCTCCCGGCTCCGTCTCCGTCCGTCGCCACGACGCCGGTGACCTCGACCCGGCGATATTGCCCATCTTCCGGGCGGTTCAGCTTGACTCGCATCGGTCGGTTGGCCGACACGGCTCGCATGCGGGCCGTCTGGAGCTCGCGTTCTACCTCGCGGGTGGTCAAGGGAATCGAGTGCAGCCTTGCCGGCGGGGAGGGCAATAGCGAACATCGCGCCCATGACGTGGACGGATATCATGAGCTCAATGAGCGAGAAACCTTGCTCGCGCCAGTCGGTTCCAGGTGTCTGTCGTTGCGTTGCCATCGACCAGTTCTCAGAGCAAGAGCGTTGCCAAGGATCCGACGACCGATAGGGTGCAAGTCGTAAAGTGGTGTACGGACACCAGTTTGTATACGAAATGCTCTCGCGAATCAGGGGTCAAGCGACCGTTCCTCGGGTCGCGAAAACTTACGGACGTGTACGTGGTGTTGGCGGTGTGTTTCATTGTTGTTCACCGTTGTCGCTTCGTTGTCGCTCGTGACTCCTCGAATTGGTCCATTTCGAGGCACGAGAGAGGACAAGAGAAATGGATATGTCGGTCGACCTCCTGGCGTTCGGCCCGCACCCGGACGATATTGAAATCGGCATCGGCGGTACCGTCGCCAAACAGGCCCGATGCGGTCATCGCGTTGGCTTGTGCGACCTGACTCGAGGCGAACTCGGCAGCAACGGCACCGTGGACGAACGGCGGTCTGAAGCGGAGGCCGGCGCCGAGGTGTTGGGCGCCGCGTGGCGCGAGAACCTTGAGTGGCCCGATGGCGAGATCGGGGGGCCGGATCAGTTACGAAGCGCGGTCGAGTGCCTGCGGCGCAACCGTCCCGCCACGGTGCTCATTCCTCACTGGGCCGACCGCCATCCGGACCACGTGGCCGCCAGCCAGCTGCTCACGCGGGCAGTCTTCACGGGTGGGTTGAGGAAATACATCGCTGAGGGTGATCCGTGGCGGCCGGATTGGGTGTGCTACTACTTCATCAATGGGACGGCCACGCCGTCGTTCGTGGTCGACGTGTCGGATGACTACGAGACCAAACGCCGGGCGCTCGACTGCCATCGCAGCCAGTTCACCCCGGAGGGAGCTGGTGCCGTCTCGACTCGGCTCACCACATCCCGATTTCGGCAGTTGATCGAGACCCGCGACGCCGGGTTCGGGGTCTCGGTCGGGGTGGCGTTCGCGGAAGGGTTCATCGTCAAGGAGCCGATCCTCCGGTCGGACGTGATGAAATAGGTCTCCTGATCGTATCTTATGAACATTGGTATCGTCTGCTACGCGTCGGTGGGTGGAAGCGGGATCGTGGCGACGGAACTCGCCAAAGCGTTGGCCGACCGTGGACATCAAGTCCGGTTGATCAGCACGGAGATGCCGTTCCGGGGACCCGAGTACCATGTCGGGCTGGCCTTTCATGCGGTGCAAACGCCCGGGTATCCGCTGTTTCGCGAACCGCAGTACCTGCTGTCGCTGGCAAACAAGATCGTCCAGGTGAGTCGTGCACATGATCTGGACATCATTCACGCTCACTACGCGATTCCGCACGCCGCCGCCGCGTATCTGGCCCGTCAGATTCTGGCGAATTCCGCTGGTGTCAAGGTGCCTCGCGTCATCACGACGCTGCATGGCACCGACGTCACGTTGATCGGCAGCGATAGTTCGTACTCCGAGACGGCGGCGTTCTGCATCGATCAGTCCGACGGGGTGACCGCCGTGTCACGCAGCTTGCGGGACGACACGTATCGGCAGCTTCCCGTGCGGGCCGACATTCACGTCATTCCGAATTTCCTGGACTGCGGCATTCATCACCGCTCGTCTGATCCTGAGCTGCGGGCGCGGTTCACGGGAGACGACGAGCGGCTCCGGCTTGTCATTCATGTCTCGAATTTCAGACCCGTGAAGCGGACCGATGCGGTGGTCGACATCTTCGCGCGTATCCACGAACGGGTGCCGTCGCGGTTGCTGCTCGTGGGGGACGGGCCCGATCTCGACAAGGCCGGTCGCCGCGCGCGTGATCTGGGAGTTGCCGACGCGGTGGAGCAGCTTGGTGAACAGGAGCAGGTGGTGCCGCTGCTCTCGGTGGCCGACCTGTTTCTCCTGCCGTCGGCGGAGGAGAGTTTCGGTCTGGCGGCGCTTGAGGCGATGGCCTGTCAGGTTCCGGTCGTGGCGTCCAAAGTGGGCGGTCTGCCCGAGGTGATTGACGACGGGGTCACCGGCTATTTGCACCCGCTCGACGCGACCGATGCCATGGCCGACAGCGCCGTGGCCCTGTTGACGGATGGGGCGCTGCATCAACGGGTTTCTGAAGCCGCGCTCGCGGCGGTGTTGCAGCGGTTCTGCGCCAACGCCATCGTGCCCCAGTACGAGGCGTTCTACCGGGATATACTCGAAACATCATGAAAACTCGTCTGCTAGCGTGCTGGGCTCTGGCCGTGGGGGTCGGACTTGCCGTGCTCTCGGCCCAGCCCGTCGACCGTGTCACCGGTCGGACCGAATTGGGTCTGGTGCTACGCCAGATCAACACCGTCGGGACGTTCATGATGGCGACGGCCCATCCTGACGACGAGAACAATGGGGTCTTGGCTCTACTGAGCAAAGGCCACGGGATTCGCACGGCGCTCGTCACCGCCACGCGGGGGGACGGCGGACAAAACGAAATCGGGCCCGAGCTGTCCGACGCTCTGGCGGCCTTGCGGACCGAGGAACTGCTGGCGGCGCATCGGCTCGATGGCGCAGAACAATACTTCACCCGCGCCGTCGATTTCGGCTACTCCTTCAGTCGGGAGGAGACCTTCGAGAAGTGGGGGCACGACGAGATTCTGGGCGACTACGTTCGGATGATCCGGACGCTGCGACCGGACGTCATTGCCGGTATGAGTCCCGACGGCGACGGGGGAGGGCAGCACCATCAGGCATCGGCCGTGTTGGCCCATGAGGCGTATCTCGCCGCCGGCGATGCGACCCGGTTTCCCGAGCAGTTGAGCGACGGGCTGCGACCGTGGCAGGTGCGAAAGTTCTATTTCAGCGCCGGTTTCGGCTTCGGCTTCGGGCGTGGTGGTGCCGCGCCCGCGGCCGATGCAGGCCGGATGACGACCGTCGATACCGGTCAGTTCGACCCAGTGCTCGGTCGCACCTACGCCGAGATCGGGAGTCACGCGCGGAGCATGCATAAGTGCCAGGGGATGTCGCCGCTGGTGAGCCTACCGGGGCCGGCGTCGGCCCGCTACCTCCTGACCGAGACCACGATTCCGGGGCAAGTGGGGATTCCGGAGCGGACCCTGTTCGACGGGGTCGACACCAGTATCAGGGGATTGGCCACGTTCGCGGGTGATCAGCCCCCACAGGCGCTCGTGGAAGCGCTTGACACGTTGTCCGCGCACGGGGCCACCGCGCTCGACGCCTTCAACGCGGGGAACGTGCAAGACCAGCGGGAGGCCGTGTTGGCCGGGCTCACCGTTGTTCGCAGCCTGCGCGCCGGGCTGGCGCGCTTCGGGGTGTCCGAGGATGCGGTGTTCGAAATCAACTTTCGGCTGCGTCAGAAAGAACAGCAGTACGCTCGCGCGCTCCTGCTCGTCCACGACCTTCGACTCGAAGCCCTTGCGTCGGATGGGGTGGTGACGGCAAATCAGGCGATCACCGTGTCGGCGCAGGTCGCCAATTTTGGCGACACCGCCGTCGCGGTGCGCGAAATTCGGTTCGATGGGTTCGCTGAGGAGGACCTGGCGTGCGGCGCCGACATTGTCGCGGGTGGCGCGGTCTACGACTGCGAGTCGACGCTGCGAGTGCCCGACACCGCCCAGGACACCAACATCTATTGGGAGCGGCTACCCGACGCGGCGCGCTATCGTGTCGATCCAGATGTGCCGTTTGGGTTGCCGTTCCGCCCGACGCCATTTCGCGCGACCTTCGAGCTCGATTTTACGACCGGACGAGTGGCGGTCGAGCGGGCGATCGAGTATCGGCATGGAGCCGATATCTTCGCTGGCGAGAAGCGGATGGAATTACAGGTCGTGCCGCGGTTCGCGGTCGAGGTCACGCCCCAGATCGCGATTCTTCCCCTGGGGACGGCCGAGCCCCGCGAGGTCCGGGTCACGGTCCGTCACGGTAGCCCAGAGCCGTCGAGCGGTTCGGTGGCGCTGGAGTTGCCTGAAGGGTGGGCGTCGTCGCCCGAACGGGCGTCGGTCGAGTTTGTGCGAGAAGAGGAGGCGCGGACGGTCCGGTTCACCGTTCGCGCGCCCGCGGACGTCGCCGCCGGGGAGTATCGCATCGGTGCCACCGTCACCTCCGCTGGCGAGACCTTCGGTCGCGGGTATCAGGTCGTGGAGTATCCGCACATCGGTCGCCGGCATCTGGTCCATCCGTCCGGAACCGTGCTGAACGTGATCGATGTCAAGCTCGAGCCTGGACTGCGGGTGGGATATGTCGACGGTGTGGGTGACGAGGTGCCGCCCGCGATCGAGCAGCTTGGCGCCGAGCTGGAGCACATTTCAGCCGACCAATTGGCGTACGACGACCTGTCGGGTTTCGATGCCATCGTGACCGGCGTTCGAGCCTATGAGCGCAACGGCGACCTTCGCGCCAACAACGATCAGTTGCTCGAGTACGTGGAAGCGGGTGGGACGCTCATCGTGCAGTACAACAAGTTCGAGTTCAACGCGGCCCAATACGGACCCTACCGGGCGGAGGTCAGTCGCAACCGGGTCACCGACGAGGACGCGCCGGTCCAGCTGCTGGCGCCGGACCATCAGGTTTTTGGATTCCCGAACGTCGTCTCTGATGCGACCTGGGATGATTGGGTGCAGGAGCGCGGACTGTATTTCCTCGGGGACAAGGACCCCGCCTACATTGACCTGGTCGAATTGAGCGATTCATTTCCCTCAAACCCCGGCGCCAAGCGTGGGGCGCTGGTCGAGGCCCGCTACGGCGAGGGGCGCTGGATCTATGTCGGGCTCGGCCTGTGGCGCCAGTTACCCGCCGGGACGGCTGGGGCGTATCAGCTTCTGGCGAACTTGATCAGTCTCGGCGGCGACTGAGGACCGTGTGCCCGTGATGTAGGCGCGGGTGCTTAGACCCGCCAGCCGGTCAATATAGCCAGGGTTCGTCGGACCGCCGGGTCTCTAGACCCGGGATGTCCCGCCAGGAAACGCTCATTTAGCCGGTTGTCCGAGCAGATACACGTCGCCGGTCGGGGCCGGGACTCCCCCGGCCGGTTCGACCGTGATCGCCATGGTCGCGGGGAGCGCCACAGCGTCTGGAATCTCCACGGTCAGGGTTGCGCTGCCATCCGCGTCAGGAGCGAGCAGCGCCGCGCCCACCGGCGCGTCCGGCAGTACGAACCACAACTGATAGATGTCTCCGGCCGGCAGCGGGGGCAGCCCGCTGGCCAGGAACACCATGTCGGTGGTCTCGCTCCAGACGACCCGGGCCTCGGCTCGCGGTGCCAGCGGCTGGCCTACGAGGTTGATTTGTCGGGCGTCGGGACCCGTCACGATCGCGAGTACCGCGTCGCGCTCGGAGGAGGCCGCGCGGGCCACCGTCGCCTGGAGTCGCATGAGCTCGGTCTGAGCCGCGGTTACGTCCAGCTCTTTCTGCAATTCCACGATCTGGTGGTCGAGTTCCGCCACATACCACCCACCGCCTCCGGCGGCCCAGATGACCAGACTGGCTGCCAGCCAGAACGGTGCGCCAAGGCCACGTCGGGTTGAGTCGGCGTCACTGGTGGCCGCGTCGGATTCTTCCGGCGCCATCATCGGTGCGTCGACCGATATCGTGCTTCCCGCGTGTATCGACGACGGTGTCGGCACCGTGCCAGGAATCTGGTGCAGCACTCGTGCGCGGAGTGCCGGCGGTGGGTCGAGCGGGTGCGCTGCATAGACGAGGGCCTGAGTGACCGGCATCAATGCGCGCGCCTCGTCGACGCATTCGTGACAGACCTCCAGGTGCGTTTCGAATGATGTCCGTTCAGCGTCGCTGAGCGCGCCCGCCGCGTAGAGCGCCGCCAGTCCGTTGAACGGTTCGTGACGCGGGTCGCTCATGGTTGCAACGCCTCGCGTAGTTTCAGCAGGCCGGTCCGGATCCGCGTCTTGACCGTGCCCAGTGGTTGTTCCAAACGTCCGGCGATCTGGGTCTGGGTCAGACCCTCGAAATACGCCAACTCGATCGCGATCCGTTGCGGCACCGGTAATTCCGTGAGCGCGCCCCGGAGCTGGGTCGCCGACTCCTCCGTCAAGACCTGATGTTCGGCGCCGACCGCCGGGTCCGGCAAGTCGACGACCGCATCCGCTCGAGGCAGAGGGGCCGAGTCCAGCTTCGCCCGTTCGGACCGCAGCTTGTCGATGGCTCGCGTGCGCGCCATCGTGAGCAGCCAGGAGGCCACGGAGCCGCGTGTCGCGTCGTAGCGAGTGGCTTGCGCCCAGGCCTGAGAGAACACCTCCTGCACGACGTCTTCGGCGCCGCCTTGGTCCTGCATGATCCGCATTGCCAGTCCGAACACGGAACGGATGTGCCGGTCGTAGACGAGCGCCAGCGCTTCCGAATCGCCTTCAGCCATCCGCTGAACCGTTTCCCGGTCTACGACGCGAGCGTCAGCCGTGGCACCACCCCGGCCGGCATTCGCGCCGTCGATCACCGTTCTGAGCAGCATGCGTCCTGGTTGGTGGCCTGTATCGGTGAATCATTGTGCGACGACGCCTCATAGACTGCTACGCGCGGTGGCCCGTTCTGGATGGGGCGCCGATGCCTCTCTGACAAATGTTACCCCGTCCCGTCTGGTCGGGTCCCCACCCGATATAACCTCGGTCCTGCGCGGCTGGTCCAATCCAGGGGCGACCGTTGTGCCGTCACGGGCTTTGAGACAAGATACCGGGGTTACACATGCGCGGGCGAATGGTGACGATGGCATTGGTCGTGCTTGGAATTGGATGCAGCGGCGAGAGCCCGGCGGCGCCCACGGTGGGGCCGGAGCCGGGTTGGACCAACGTGGTGACGATCACCCGTCGCACATCAAGTGTCCGGAGTTCAATCAGGTCGGGTTCCTGTCGCCAGGTCAGCGCCGGGAGACCGGAAATTTTGTGACCGTCCAGACCTGTGGTTTTCACGACCATCTCGATGCGCAGAATCCTGATCTACTTGGCACCATCAACATCGTGGAGTAACTGATGTCAATTTTCGCAAGAAGTCCAAAAGGGTTGGCGTTCGTGGCCGTGCTAGGCCTGGGCGTCCTGCTGTCTGGCTCGTCAGGTCGCGCCCAGACGACCTCGGAGCGGCTCGCAATGGTCAAGGCGATGACGTTCGATGTATTCGGGACGGTCGTGGACTGGCGGTCGTCGATCATCCGTGAAGGGCAGGAGCTCACCACCCGTTTCGGCTTCGAAGTCGACTGGGCCCAGTTCGCCGACGAGTGGCGAGGCGGTTATGGTCCCGCGATGGGGCGCGTGCGCAGCGGAGAACTTGGGTGGCTGCGTATCGATGACTTGCATCGGATGATCCTCGACGATCTGATTCCGAAGCACGGATTGACCCCGCTCAGTGAGTCCGACCGCGACCACTTCAACCGCGCGTGGCACCGGCTACAGCCGTGGCCCGACGCGGTCTCTGGGTTGACCCGACTCAAGACTCGCTATGTGCTGTCGACGCTCTCGAACGGCAATGTCGCCCTGCTGGTCAACATGGCGAAGCACAGCGGGTTGCCGTGGGACGCCGTCCTCTCGTCTGAGCTCGCCAAGCACTACAAGCCGGATCCTGAGGTGTATCTCATGGCCGCCGACCTGTTGGGTCTGGCGCCGGAGGAGGTCATGATGGTCGCGGCTCACAAGGGTGATTTGCGGGCGGCGGCCGCCCTCGGTCTCAAGACTGCCTACGTCCCTCGTCCGGATGAGTACGGTCCTGACCGAGAGATCGATACCACCCCGGATCCGGACTTCGACGTCGTCGCCACCGACTTCAACGATCTCGCCGATAAGCTGGGAATCCGCTAGTGTCCTCGCCGCTCGCGGGGTGGGGGCCTAGACGCGACTCGAGCCAGTCCTGCACCAGGCAAGCCCGGACACGATCGCGGCGCGCTGGCGCTTTAGGCTGGCCCGCGCACGGAGCGGGGTCTGCCGGCTGAGTGCTCAGGTCAGCCAGTAGGCGGGGGCGAAGCAGCACATGCCCACCATCGCCAACGGGGCCACGACCAGGGCTCTGGCACCTTCCCGAAGCAGAAAACGATCCACTGCGCCCGCTGACATCCGGCGGTTCAGGTCGTTGTCTCGAAGTCCGAACGCCCGCACCGCCAGGCCAACGAGCCGCCACAGCAGCGGGCTCCCCGTCTGGGCGCGGTCTGGCGCGGTCATGGTCACGGGGTGACATGTTTCTGGGCGACACGCTCGGGCCTGATCCCCCATCCCACCACGCGCGCCGGCACGTCGCGAAGCCACGGCAGGTGCGAGACGAGCCTCGCGGGCAGCGGTAATCGAAACGGACGCTCTTCGAGTGCCCGCGCAACCACGAGCCGCTGGACGATGGCCTGGAAGCCCTGAATGAATCGGGTAGGGAATTCACGCCGACGCTGGACTGCGGCCAGATCCGCGTCGGAGAGTGTTCCGGCCAGGAGAGGTTCCGCGAGGTAGTTCGCTGCGGCTACGGCGTCCTGAATGGCGTAGTTGATGCCGACGCCACCGATCGGAGACATGACGTGCGCGGCGTCGCCGAGGGCTAGCAGTCCAGGGCGATGCCAGGTCGGGACGCGACTCGACTCCACCGAGAGGAAGTGAACGTCGGTCCAGTCCTCAATCGCGTGGACCCGCTCGGCGAGTTCCGGTATGAGCGAGGCGACCTCTGCCCGCAGCACCGGGAGTCCGGCGTCCTTGACCGTGTGTTGGCTGCCTTTCAGGATCACGTAGCCGAGCTGCCACTCGGTGGCTCTGGCCAGTACGACGACCAGACGACCGAGGCCGACTCGGAAGCCGGTGAGATCGATGCCCAGTTCGTCGTCCCTGCGGGGGAGAACCACCCACATGACATCCATCGCGGCCGCGTTCGGTTTCGGCTCGAATCCCGCCAGGGCGCGTAGGCGCGACGCGCGCCCGTCCGCGGCTACTGTCAAGGTCGCCAGCAGCTCGTGCTCAGCGTCTGCATCGCGATACCGGACGCCTCTGACGGTGCCTCGTCGTGTCCCCTCGTGCGTCGCGTCCTCGTTCGGGTCGTCCTCGTCTCCGACGATGAGATCGGTGACCCGCGACCCGACGCGAAGGTCGAAACAGCCATGTGTGTTCGCTTCGCTCACAATGAATTCGAGGAACTCCGCTTGCGGAATCATCGCGATGAACGGAAACCGGGTGCGCAAGCGGCTGAAGTCGGCGAGGACGGTCGATGTCGAGCCGCTACGCAACGTCATCCGCTGCAGCCGGCCGTGCTCTCTGGCCAGCAGTGGGGCCGCGAGTCCGAGGTCGTCGAGCATTTCGAGTGTCGACGGGTGCACGGTGTCGCCGCGGAAGGCGCGGTCGAAGTCGTGCTTGGCCTCAAGGAGGGCCGTCGCGATGCCAAGGCGCGAGAGCAGCAGGGCAAGGATGGCTCCGCCCGGTCCCCCTCCCACGATGCAGCAGCTCGTTCGCTCGGGCATGGGTGTGGTGGCCGTCGCCACCGGGTTCAGACCGCGGCCGGTCGCGTGGCTGCGAATCGCAAACGGACGTAGTCGACGACCCAGATCCCGTCCGCATTCCGGATTCTCGGCTCCAGTCGTGATCGCACATCCTGGAGTAACGCAGGGCGGTCGTCCTTTGGCACGCCACCGAGAAACGGTTGGGCGAACACCTCCAACCAGTGGGAGACATCTCCGGGCAGCGGTGTCGGACGGGGAAAGAGCTGGAGCGAATCGATCGAGAACCCTCCCCCCTCGAGTCGGGCTCGATACTCCTCGGCGGTCGGGAAATACCAAGGGTCGACACTGGCACCATCGACGCCGCGTTCGCCGAGCGCGGCGGCGAATGACTCCCGGATCGAGGCCACACAGCCGGCGCCGCCGAATTCCGCCACGAAACGGCCGCCAGGTCGGAGCGCCGAGTAGACCCGTTCGATCACCAGGTCCACGTCTGGAATCCAGTGGAGCACGGCGTTGCTGAAAACCGCGTCGAACTCCGCATCGAATGCGAGCTCGGTCGCGTCGATGATTCGCGCGTCCAGACCGCGCTCCATCGTCGCCCAGACCTGCTCCGGACTGGTGTCGATAGCCACGACCTGACAGCCCGCGTGGCGGAAACGCTCCGTCAAGGCACCGTCACCGCACCCGAGGTCTAATACCCGTTCTCCCGTCTTCGGTTCCAGCAGGTCTGCGACCGGCGCGCCGAGGTCCGAGACAAAGCGGGCATGCTCCGAATAGGTCTTGGGGTCCCACTCTTGGGTCATAGGTTTATCTCGGGTCCCGTCTGCTCGCCACCGCCGTGTCGCCCTGACCCTGATGTTCGGTCTTGAAAAGCCGTGGCGAATGCTCTGCGATCGACGTCCTTCGTCACGTTCTCAAGGTGGTGCATGTGGATGAGCCGGTACCTCGCCGCCGAGACTAACCGATCCTGGTCGATCTCGGGGGACCGACTCTCTCCGATCTGATCGGCGCGGGCTGTTCCGGTCGCGCCAGGCCGTCCCTGGGGGGTCAATGTCGTGGCCAACGTGTTCGGCCGGGAAGGCTACCCGCTGCGGTACTTCCACCGCCAGATCGGTGCCGACGGGGCGACCCGGAACATCCAGGTCGGTGGTCTGGACGAATTTCGGGCCGGGAACATCTCCAACGTCGACTTCAGGCTCGAGAAAGAGTTCGCGTTGGGGCGTGACGGTGACGTATCGGCCACGCTGACGGCCGACGCATTCAACGTCTTCAATGAAGACTTCGTCCTGCAAAGGGAACGACAACTCGGACAATCAACCACGAACTTCACGCGCGAAATATTGAGTCCGCGGGTCTGGCGTTTGGGGGTTCGGCTCAACTTCCGGTAGGAACGAAGGCCTAAGGACGGCAAAAAGCACGACATGACATGCGCGCAGGGTGCCTCAATTAAACAATTCGTCGGCACGCGCAGCCAGGAGGCGACCGCGCTGCTTCGCCACCGCGGTCATGAGTCGTTCACCCGTTCCAACACCAGGATCGAATTGACGCCAAGATTGCATTCGAGGAACTCGTGCATCTCACCAGCTCGTAGCTGCCGGCTCGAGTGGACGTAGATGTCTCGGAGATGCGACGGCGCCGACAGGACGACCATGGTCTGCCGTACGAGGGAAAGCCGCGTGCCATCGCCACGGCAGCTGGGCGAAAAAACCTCTGCTTTGTATGTGTCCCCGTGCCAGTCGCTCGATGACGCCGAGCGGAGAGCCCAGAACCCACTAGCAGCGGTAGCGCTCAGTGAGGTCCAGTCTGGGCGGTATGATCACAGACACAGGAGGGGATCTGCGCCTCGGACTGCGTCCTATTGTCTCCGGGTCCAGACAGACGATGAATACTGACCTACTTGCCGACCTCAACGAGCACCTGCGACTCGAATTCCGAGCCGCCCACGAGTATCTCGCGATGTCGATTTGGCTGTCGGCCCATGACTTGCCGGGCTTCAGCGCCTGGATGCGCCAGCAGTCGACCGACGAGCTTGGACACGCCAACCGAGTCATCGAGCACCTGGTGGACCGCGACCAGGCGGTGAAACTACCGGCCATCCCTGAACCCCCCACCGACTGGCCGGACGCCGTTTCGCTGGCGGCCCATGTATTGCGCAACGAGCAGGAGGTGACCGCCTCGATCGCGGCGTTGTACGAAGCGGCAGAGGGAGCTGGTGACCGTGGCGCCCAGGTCATGCTGCAATGGTTTGTGAACGAGCAGATGGAGGAAGAGTCAAGCGCACGCGCCTTGCTGGGGCGTTTGAAGCTCGCGGGCTCAACCGGGCTCGGTCTCCTGCTGGTCGATCAGGAACTCGCCACGGGAAAAATTCCCGGTGCCGCGTCCGAGAACTCTCCCTAATAAGCCCCAGCGATTCCCTTAAGCCGCGTGCGAGGCCTTAGTCTCCGTCGAGACACGTAGGCCTTGGAGGCTGCCGAAAAACGACGCAGAGCGGTTTCCTGCCGACGGATCGGCAGGAAACCTAGGTTGAACCCGCGGGGACGTCTCCCAGCGAGAGTGTGCCGGTGTAAATCGCCATGCCGACGACCGAGTCGATGCCGGCCGCATCCAACGTATCAATCTCGGCCCGGGTCGTGATGCCGCCGGCAGCGGTGACCGGACGGGACGTGGCCGCCGCGACGGCCTGCACCGCGTCCATGTCAGTACCGGTCATCGTGCCCTCCCGGTCAACGTGGGTGTACAGGAATTCGGCGCAGTAGGGTTCAAGGGCCTGGGCCGCTTCGACCGCCGTCACCTGCACCGGTTCGGTCCACCCGCGGATGACGACCCGGCCTCCTTTACTATCAACCGCGGCGATGACACGCTCGGGGCCCACCGCGTCAGCCAGTGTCTTGGCGAACTCCAGATCTGGCTGCCCGTTTCGAAACAATGATGAGCTGACGATTACCGCCAGCGCGCCGTAATCGAGCACTTCCCGAGCCCGCTGGACCGATCGGATGCCACCGCCCACGCGGCACTTCAACCGTGGGGCGACCTGTTGTACCAACGCGTCGTTGGTGCCGGTGCCCAGGGCGGCGTCGAGGTCGATGAGCTGGACCTTCGGGAAGCTGGCGAAGCGAGAGACCCAGCCGTCCAAGTCGTCACTCTCGATGGCCAGGCGCTGACCCTGGACGAGTTGCACCACTTTGCCACCCTTCAGGTCGATGGATGGAATCAGCATTGTCCTCTTCTTAGCGGGGCTATGCCCCGGACCCGACGCGGCGGCTCAGCGGGGGCCCCGAGTGCCCCACTCCACGGCCGCGGGGCGCGCATTATCGTGCGCCCGAAGCACCCGTTTCCCTAGGTAATCCTGACCGGTATCCCATTCGTCCTCAAATGCGTCTTCAGGTCCGCGACCGCATGTTCCGAGTAGTGAAAAATCGAGGCGGCCAACGCCGCGTCCGCTTGCCCAGTCGTGAACACGTCGACGAAATGGTCGAACGTGCCGGCGCCGCCCGAGGCGATGACCGGGATCGGCACCGCGGAAGACACCGCCGCCGTCAACTCGCAGTCGAAGCCCGCTTTCGTGCCGTCCTGGTCGATGGAGGTGAGCAAGATCTCGCCCGCGCCCCGGTCCGCGGCTTCTTGTGCCCATTCGACGGCATTACGTTCCGTGCCCTGCTGACCGCTTCGGACGTAGATTTTGAACCGACCGTTCTCGCGTTTGGCGTCAATGGCCACGATGACGGCCTGACTGCCATAGCGCTTGGCCAGGGCGGTGATCAGGGCGGGGTGTGAAAGTGCGGCCGTGTTGATGCCCACCTTGTCGGCGCCGGCGTCGATCGCGGCCTCGGCGTGCTCCTCGCCGCGAATACCGCCGCCGACGCACAAGGGTAGGAAAATCTCGCGAGCGACGGCCTGAATCGTGTCGGCCAGCGCCTTCCGTTTCTCGATCGTCGCGGTGATGTCGAGGATCACCACTTCGTCGATCCCCTCGCGGTTGTAGCGCGTCGCGAGCTCCGCCGGGTCCCCCGCGTGACGTAGGCCTTCGAAGTTGATGCCCTTGACGACCGCACCGTCCCGCACGTCGAGACAGGCGATGATCCGCTTGGAGAGCATCGCTACAACGCCTTCCGCAAGAAGTTGCGCAGAATCGTGAGACCGACGTCTGATGATTTTTCGGGGTGGAACTGGACGCCCCCCACCAGACCCCGTTCGACGGCCGCGGCGAACTCCATGCCGTACCGTGTCGCCCCGACGCAGTCGTCCGTGACCGGCGCCGCGAAAGAGTGCGTGAAGTACACCTGCGCGCCCTCCGATATACCGTCCAGCAGCCACGATGGCTTTGTCGTCCGGAGTGTATTCCACCCGACGTGCGGCACCTTGAGACGCCCGCCCACCCGGTCGGACGGGCCAGAGGCCACCGCCGGCGTCGCATCCTCCTGGTCCGTGATCACCGTGCACGTGCCTTGCATCATCTGGAGCCCCGGATGACCTGGCGCTTCCGTACTCCCGTCGAACAACCACTGCATGCCGACGCAGATTCCCAGCAGCGGACGCTGTCGAGCGATGTGACGCTCGATGGCTGACCGCCAGTCGGCGCCCAGGGCCGCCGTGACCTCGAAATTCCCTACGCCCGGGACGACGATCCCGTCGGCCGAGTCCAGGTCCGCCGGAGCCGTCGGCGTCGTGGCCGGCGCGTCGAGATGGGCCAAGGCCTTGCGGACCGAGGTCAGATTGCCGGCCCCGTAGTCGATCAAGGCGATCACAACAGCCCCTTCGTGCTCGGGAGCTGTTTCGCCATGCGAGGGTCTTTGTCGCATGCGACTCGTAACGCCCGAGCGAACGCCTTGAACAGCGCCTCGACTTGATGATGACTCGACCGCCCGTAGAGCACTTTGAGATGCACGTTCGCGCGGGCTCCCTGGGCAAAGCCTTCGAAGAAATCCTGGAGCAGTTCCGACTGCAGGTCGCCGACACGGTGCACCCGTAGTCGTAGGTCGACGACCGCGTGGGGACGGCCGCTCAGATCGATGGCGGCTACGCCCAGCGTTTCGTCCATTGGCATCACGAAGTACCCGGCGCGGTTGATACCCCGCCGCGAGCCAATCGCCTTGGCCACCGCCTCGCCGAGCGCGATGCCGACGTCTTCCACCGTGTGATGCTGGTCGACGTCGAGGTCTCCTGTCGCCTCGATCTGCAGGTCGAAGCCGCCGTGCCGGCTCACCAGCTCGAGCATGTGGTCCAGGAACCGGATGCCTGTGCTGATGGCATAACGGCCCCGTCCTTCGATGCCGAGGCGGATGGTGATCTGAGTTTCTGCCGTGTGTCGGTCGATGCGTGCGCGTCTCATGAGTGGGTGCGGGCTTCAGGCTTCGGCCGCGGGTTTCGGTCGGCGCGGCGATTTCGCCAGGCGGAGCCGGATTGACTCGGCGTGGCCCCTCAGACCTTCAGCTTCGGCGAGCGGCAGGATGGTCGGGGCCAGGGCCGCGAGCCCGGCCTTGGTGATCCGTTGGACGCTGTGCACATGTACGAAGTCGGACGCGCTGAGACCACCGCGGAAGCGTGCCGCGCCACCGGTCGGCAGCACGTGGTTTGAGCCGGTCGCATAGTCGCCGGCTGCCTGTGCGCCGTAGGGGCCGACGAAGACGGTGCCGGCTCTGGTCGCGCCGTGAGCCACCTCTTCTCGGTCGCACACCAGGTGCTCAGGGGCGATCCGGTTGGCGAGGGCGATGGCCTCGTCGACCGTCTTCGTGACGACGATCGTCCCGTGTCGTCGCCACGATGCGCGGGCCGGTCCGTTGGCTGGCATACGCGCCTTCACCTGCTCGGCGATGCGTTCGGCGAGCGCGCGGTCGGTGGTGACCACGATGGCGCGGGCGTCCGGGTCGTGCTCGGCTTGCGCGATCAGGTCGGCCGCGATCCAGGCGGGATTGCCGCTGGTGGCGACGATGACGATCTCGGTCGGGCCGGCATGGAAATCGATCGGGCAGTCCGCCGCCACGAGCGCCTTCGCGGCGGCGACATAGGCGCTGCCGGGTCCGACGATCTTGTCCACTTTCGGAACAGTCCCGGTGCCATAGGCCAGGGCCGCGATGGCCTGCGCGCCGCCGAGTCGGAACAGTCGCGTCACGTTGGCGATGGCGGCGGCGGCCAGCACGGTCGGATCCGGTCGCGGACACATCACGATCGTTTCCGTGACGCCGGCAACTTGAGCCGGTATGGCGGTCATCAACAGTGATGACGGCAATGGATAGCGTCCCGCCGGTACGTAGCAGCCAACCCGGTTGAGCGGGCTGACCCGCTGTTCGATCTCGACTCCCGGTACGACCGCGGTACGCCAGGCGCGCGGTACTTGGCGTCGCGCAATCCGCCGAATGTGCTTCGCCGATGTGCGGAGCGCCGTGCGCAGCGTCGGGTCGATGGCGCTCAACCCGGACTGCATTTCGTCACGAGAGACCTCCGCCGGCGCGGTCAGTTGATCGAATCGCCGTGCGTACCGCAGCACGGCGGGATCACCGGACCGGCGAACCGCGGCCACGATTCGAGCGACCCGACGAGCGATCGTCGGGTCGGCCCACTGCCCGCGGTCGACCAGCCGATCGACGGCCCGCCGACTGGATGAGGCGATGATGCGCATCAGTCAGTCCTGTGTCCACTAGAGCACGATCTTGTTCAGCGGATACTCCACGATACCCTCGGCCCGGGCGGCTTTCAGCTTTGGAATGAGCTCACGGACGGACGACTCCTCGAGAATGGTCGACACCGCCACCCACGCTTCTTCGTCAGATCCCAACGGACTCAGCGGGGAGACGGTGGGGCGCTGCAACGCCGGCAACAGCCCGACCACGGTCTCCAGGTCGACCTCGCGCACGTTCAGCATCATGCCCACCCGTCCTTGGGCTTCCATCGCGGCGCGCAACAGGAGTGCGATGTTGTCCAGTTTCGTCCGCTTCCACTCGTCCTCGAGCGTCGTCGAATTGGCGATGAGTTGTGGGTTCGACTCGATCACGGTGTCGATAATCCGCAACCGGTTGGCCCTGAGCGTCGATCCGGTCTCGGTCGCTTCCACGATACCGTCGGCCAGCAGCGGCGGTTTGACCTCCGTGGCGCCCCAGGAGAACTCGACCTTCACTGGCACCTCAAGGCGCTGGAAATAGGCCTCGGTCACCCGTACGAGCTCGGTCGCGATCGTCGCGCCCGCGAAGTCTTGTGGCGTTCGGTACTTCGAATCCTCAGGCGCGGCGAGCACCCATTTGACCTTGCGGAAGCTTTGTTTCGAGTAGACGAGATCGGCGATATCGACCACGCTGTCGCCGGTCGTGGCCTGGTGCTCGGCAATCCAGTCTTGCCCGGTCAGTCCGGCGTCCAGCGCCTCGTCCGCGACGTATCGGGCCATTTCCTGCGCTCGGATCAACGTGCACTCGATATCCGGATCGTCGATGGTCGGAAAGTACGAGCGCGAGCTCGTGTAGATATTGAAACCGGCGTGCGCGAATAGCTGGACCGTGGAGTCCTGTAGAGAGCCTTTGGGGATACCGAGTCGTAGGGTTTTGTCAGCCATTGTTCTTCTTGTGTGAGTTCTCTACAGAGTCGTGATGGTAGATTCCAGTGTGCTGGCGACGATCGACACGCGGATGCCGAGTGCACGCTACGTGTCGTCGGCGTCGAGGGTTCGGTAGAAGCAGGTTCGTTCTCCGGTGTGGCAGACGTTGCCATCACCGTTGCGCGTGACCCGCAGTAGCACCGTGTCGTCGTCGCAGTCGACCAGAATCTGCCGGACCGCCAGCGTGTTCCCCGACGTTTCGCCTTTCTTCCACAATTTGTTGCGCGTGCGGCTGAAGAACGTGGCGAACCCGGTGTCGCGGGTCAAGGCGAGTGCTTCTTCGTTCATGAATCCGACCATCAAGACCTCGTGGCTCGACGCGTCCTGTATGACGGCCGGAATCAATCCATCCAGTTTCGAAAAATCCATAGTCTTCGTCCTCGTGTGCACCGGGGTGCCTTCCGGGTGCCGCCGCCTGGGCTCAAAAAAAAAGCCCCGCCGTTGGTGGTGGCGGGGCCGGGTGCGTTGCGCTGGTTGTGATCTGTAGCCGTGCTACTTCGCGCGCATATGTCCCGGCTCGCGACCATCCTGGCCCGCGGAGCAATGATGCAGGTGATACGAATGATGATGACGATACCGCAACGGCATGAGCCACGTACCGTATCCTAGGCTTGTCAAACCTGTCAAACGGAGCCGCGGGGCGAAGCCCGTCTCAATAAGGACTTGATTCATGACCGATCGGATCTGGGACACGGACCGGCAACGCCGGCGACTTTCGCGTCGTTCTTTTCTGGCCGGAGGAGTGGCGCTGATGGCCGGGCCGGCGGTGCCATTGATCGGGCAACCGCGACAGACGCCCCGGTTCGCCGGTCCGCCCTTTAGTCTGGGCGTCGCCTCGGGTGATCCCACGTCGGACAGTGTGATGCTGTGGACCCGGCTCGCGCCCGTCCCGCTGGAAGGCGGGGGGATGGGGGACGAGGCGGTCGAGGTGAACTGGGCGGTCGCCACCGATGAACGTATGACCCGGGTGGTGCAACGTGGCACCAGTGTGGCGCGTCCGGACCTGGGCCACGCGGTGCATGTGGAGGTCACCGGGCTGGAGCCCGACCGCTGGTATTGGTATCGCTTCCGGTCGGGCGGTGAGGCCAGTCGGGTGGGGCGCACCCGGACGTTTCCGGTGGCCGGGTCCGCGGTCCGTCAGTTGAAGATGGCGTTTGCCTCCTGCCAGCACTACGAGACCGGCTATTTCACCGCCTACCGGCACATGCTCGAGGACGACCTCGATGTGGTGTTTCACCTGGGGGACTACATCTACGAATACGAGGGGCGCGACGGGCGGGCGCGGAAACACACGGGCGACGAGATCGAGCTGCTCAGCGACTATCGCAATCGGCACGCCCTCTACAAGCTTGACCCGGACCTGCAGGAGGCGCACGCGCGATTCCCATTCATCGTCACCTGGGACGACCACGAGGTCGACAACAACTACGCCGCCGGCGTCTCCGAGGAGGAAGGGTTTGCGTCGGAACTGTTTCTGCGCCGCCGCGCCGAGGCGTATCAGGCCTATTTCGAGCACATGCCGCTTCGACCGGCGTCGACACCGACCGGTCCCCGGATGCAGCTGTATCGACGGTTCGAGTACGGCGATCTGGCGTCGTTCTTCGTGCTCGACACCCGACAGTACCGCTCCGACCAACCGTGCGGCGACCGGAGGGGCCCGGCCTGTGCGGGCGTCGGCGATCCGGAGGCGACGTTACTGGGAGGCGCTCAGGAGCAGTGGCTGCTGGAGGGGCTCGACCGGTCGTCGAGCCGATGGAACGTGTTGCCGCAACAGGTGATGATGGCGCGGGTTGATCAGGCGGCAGGCGACGACGAGCTGATCAGCATGGATCAGTGGAGTGGGTACGAAGTCGCGCGGCGTCGCCTGATGGAGTTTCTGGCCTCGCAACGTCCGTCCAATCCCGTCGTGCTCACCGGCGATATCCACACTAACTGGGTGAACGACCTTCGGGTCGACTATGCCGCGGAGCGGTCTCCAGTCGTCGCCACTGAGTTCGTTGGCACATCGATCACGTCAGGAGGCGATGGTTCGGATGTGCGAGGCAACACGGCCGGGATGCTGTCTGAGAATCCGTCGGTGCGCTTCTTCAACAACCAGCGGGGATACGTACGGTGCGCGATCACGCCGGGTACCTGGACGTCGGACTACCAGGTGCTCGAGTACGTCACCCACCAGGGGAGTCCGATGTCGACCCGCGCGTCGTTCGTCGTGGAAAACGGTCGCCCCGGCGCCCAACCCGCCTAGGTTTTCCGACGAGGCGCCCGCCTGCATGCTCCCTCTTTGCGTCATGCCGGCCCGTCACACGCGGGGCGTGACGCTTCGGGCAGGAAGCGGGACCGAGCTGAGCGTAACCAGTTGTAGCAAGGGCCTTTAGGCCCGTTGACCGATCAGCGCCCCTGAAGGGGCTTGCTACGACAGCCCGCTACGTTTCCTCAGCAGACGAACGGCTTGCCAGGAAACCGCACTGGTGTTTTTCAGCCCCCTGGGTTTTCCTACCTGGTTGTGTCAGAACTGGACTCGGATACCGGCGAAGCCACTTCGCGGTGCCCCGGGCGAGAGAAACCGGGGGTCGTCAGCCGCAGGCACCTCCTCCAGCTCGATTTCAAGCTCGGCGAGGAGGCCAAACGTCTCGTAGTCGGTGTTGTAGAGGTTGTCGATCCGGACGAACAGCTCCAGCGCGTCGTTGAGGCGATACGACGAGCGCAGGTTCGCCACGGCGTAGCCGTCCACGGGCAGCTGGTCGTTGCCTTCGTCTCCGAGAAAGACCCGGCTGGACGACCGGTTGGCCTCCAGCGCGACATCCCAGTCGCTGGTTACGGCGATGCCCACGCCGGTCTTGAAACTGTGTCGCGGGATACCGGCGAGCCGGTCACCTGGTCGCACTTCCAATTGTCCCTGGTCGTTCGTCGCGTCGTTCACCTCGGAGTTGCCGGGCAGCTCCAATGGTGACTCGAAGGTGGCATTCACGAGTCCGTAGCTGGCGAACCACTCGACCCGATCGATTCGGCCGCGGATATCGGCATCCAGCCCCACTCGCTGCGTGTCGCCGGCATTCTGGAAGAACCCGGTCCCGATCAGTCGGGAAGACGCTACAAAGAGAATGTCGTCGTCGATCCGGGTTCGATAGAAGGAGGCGGACCATTCGAGACTGCCTCGGCTGGTCACATGGTCCCCTCGCACACCACTTTCGAACGACTTGGCGACCGCCTGTTCCAACGGAGGGTCTGACAGGAACGCGTTCGGCACCCGACACGGTTCGTCGGGGTCGGCGCAGCTCAGTTCGGCCGCCGTCGGAGCTCGACTTGATTCCGTGTACCGAGCGAAGACCGATGTGGCATCGTTCAGCTCGAAGACGCCACCGAGGCCGGTGTTGAACCGACTGAAGGTGTGCTCCCCGTTCAGGGAGGTGCCGAGGCGATCACGGATGTCGATTCGCGCGTGGTTGAATCGTCCGGAGACAGTCAGGTGAATCCGGTCGGTCAGTGACAGCGTATCGCTGTAATACACCCCGAGCGCGCGGTTGTCGGTGGCGAGGCTCGTGTTGAACAGGTCGTCCGGGGCTTCCCCGAAGATGCCGGCGAACAGACCAGACCCGGCCACGGAGCGGTCAGCCGTCAAGGTGCCCACTTCGCTGTTGGAGGCGAACGCTACGTCGGACAGGTCGGCAGACGCGCCAAGCACCAGCACGTTGTTGTCGCGTGTGGCGCTGGCCTGCAGCGTGGCGCCGTATCCCTGCGACTGGGTCGACGTCCGGTTGAACGCCGCGTTTCCCTCCGCGTCACTGTCGGTGATGAACGCGCCGGTCTCCGTGTCGACCAGCGGCCGGTCCAGAGGCTCGTCTTCGAGGTCGTCGTCGAGCATGGTCCCGACGGCGGCCCCGAGGTCATCATCATCGTCGTCACCGCCGGTTCGCTGACACAGGGTGTTGGCGGGAGCGCCGGAAGGCAGGGCATCGTCGTCGCAGAGCACAAACTCCGCCTCATCCCCGTTGAGGGTGCGGCGATCGAGGTCGCGGTAGTAGCCCGTGACCTGGACGGACCAGGTGTCGGAGGCGGCCAGGTTGAATCTCCCCTGGACGAATCCCAGCTCGTTTTCGGTGATGTCGGGGAAGGTGAAAACCGCCGTGCGGTCGACCGCCAGCAACTCGATCGGTGCGGCGCTGTTTCCGTTGAGCCGGGTGTTGGCGTAGGTCACGTTCACACCCGCATCGACGCGTCCGGCCCGATAGGCGACGTCGGCCACGGCCTGGTTGACCGTGGAGGGAGAGGCGACACGCCAACCGGTCTCATTGAAACGGGTGGCGCCGACATACAAGCCCCAGGCGCCACGATGGACGCCGTATTCCCCGGTGCCCGTTACCCGGTTAAACGACCCGCCCGAGAACTCGCCTCGGAAGCCCGCGGCGTCGAACCCGTTCTTCAGTTGCAGCGCCAGTGCCCCGCCGAGGGCGTTCAACCCAAAGGTCGGGTCAGCCCCGGCGCTCAGCTGAACCTGATCGACCGCAAACATCGGCATCAGGTCGAACTGCACCGTGTCGCCGAACGGCTCGTTGACGCGGACGCCGTTCTGGTAGACCGCGATGCCCTGCGGTAGCCCCAATAGAGGGGATGCCGTGAATCCTCGGAACCTCAGGGTCGGCTGAAACAGGTTCGCGGTCGCGCCCTCCATGGAGATCGCCCCGAGCTGCTCGTCGAGCGCTTGGGCGATCGAGGGGGCGCCGCGCGCCTGGAGCTCGCGGGAGCCCACGACCGACACGGTGGCCGGCAGACGCTCGCGTCCGATCGTGGCTCCGAGCAAGGGCGTGACGCCCACTACGTTGACCCGCTCCGTCAGTGCCGCGATGTCGAGCTGGATATCGAGCGTGGCGGAGCTGGCGTCGCCGAGGGAGACGGTCTCTCTGACGGTCTGGAAACCCACCAGCGTGACGTCGACCGTGTAGTCACCCGCGGCGAGTGGCGACGTCTGATACGTGCCGGTCGTGTCGGTGATCAACACGAGCGGCGTCCCGAGCGCCGGCGAGCGAATCGTGACCGTGACGCCGACGAGTGGCTGGTCCTGGATATCGGTCACTCGCCCCTGCAGCGACCCGTTCTGTGCGTACGCCACGCCAGTCCCGATCAGGAGTGCGGCCCACGCGCCGCCGACCCCGCGACGCCGACGCCACGCGTTCCTCGCCTCGGTTGTGACCCACTGCGTCCAGATACGTGCCATCGTCTTCATCGTTCGGAGTTAGTCGGCCGGTAGCTCGATGTATCGGAGTAGGGCGTGTGCCGTCGCTGATGGACTGCGGCTTCGTATCTCAGATGTTCGTGGACGGGAACATCCAGGCCGAACTTGGGGCCGTGGCAGAACGCAGGACGATTATATCGGGGCGCGACGATGCTCGCATGAATAAGTCGCCGTTCATCGAGCCGCGCGAGGTGCTATCGAATGTGGAACGGGATGCGAACCGTGTCGTCCTGCATCCCGTGGCTCAGCGGGGCGCTGGCCTGGCCAGCGCGCTCGCTCACTGCATTCCCGGTTGGGTCAGGAGCTGAAATCTCGAACGGCGTCCCGATCCGGTTCCCCGCCAGGTCTTCGAGGATCGTGGATGCGACGAGCGCATAGGCGCCCGGGACCCACGGTTGCGCGGGCGTCATCATCCAGCGCGTCTCCCAGTTTCCGGTCTCCACTTCGCCGGCGACCGGTTGGCCGGCGTCGGTCTCCACTCCGATCGCGCGACGCATCAACGCGTGGTCGAGCGGCTCGGGGAACGACACGACCAGACGTTGGGTCGAGCCGCCGGCGGGCACACGGAGCCGCCACGTCGTGTGATCGAGGGGTGCCGTGTCAGCCGGTCCGACGCTGAACTGTTTCTCGAACGGCGCCTGCAGCGGGTTGCCTTCGGCATCCGGCCACGCTGGGTCGACGACCAAGGTGTAGGTCTCGCCGGCTTGGAGGGACCGACCCAGTTGCTCGTTCAGATCCAGTCCCTGCTTGATGCGACCCGGATCGAAGAAGACCGTGTAACGGAAGTGGTCTCTGTCCCAGAAATCGAGACCGAACGGCAGAAACGGCGCCTCCACCTCGCTGCCACGCCCGTCCAGCAGCCTGAGATACGCGAGTCCGTCGACATGGCTCATCGGGGCGGAAAAATGTAGATAGAGCTTGAGCTGATTCTCTGGAACCCGATCGCCGCCCGGGTAGATCCGTTCGACCACCGTGGTCGGCTGGATGTCGGGCCTGGGTAGCGCGACCCTGGCTTCGAGGGTATCCAAGGCTTCCACCGCGGCCGCGTCGAGACCGGGCAGCCGGTTCGGATCGAGGCGGATGGCGTAGGAGCGGCCGGCATCGAACGGGAACAGCGGCGTGAACCGCAACGAATCGTCCTCGCTGACTGCATGGGAACCGAGGACCGGGGGGAGGTCGGCGTCGACTGCGCCGTCTGCCATGACGACTGTCACCCGAAGCAGGTTCGCCCACTGCGCTTCGGTTAGTCCAGTCGAGCGAAGGGCGTCAACCTGCGTCGGCGGGAGACCGGTCACGTAGATGCTGGCGGCTACGGTGTCGGCATCTCCAGCGGCGTCTTCAGGGGCGGCGGCCAAGGTGATGACCACCCCTGACATATCCACCGCCGGCGCCTTCGCGCATCCTGCGATGAATGACACGACGCCGACGAGCACGAGCGTCGCCACATCATGGGTTACCGTGCGTGCCGGCCGGAAACGCGGGACGGCGTCGCTCGCATGTGCCATCAAAGGGGGCCAACCGGGCGCGCTATGGCAGGGCGCGCGCTTCGAGGTCGGCCTGACCCGCGTCGCTTCGCGCGATGACGACGATCCGCTCGTCATCCAGCAAGTCGAGTTGCTCGATCCCGGTCAGCTGCGGGATCGTCTCGAACGTGACGCCGGCCGTGTCTCCGCCCCCGACCGGTTCGCTCAGTCCGGGCTGGGTGTCGAAGTCCGAGGTCGGAATCTTCATCACTCCATGGCTGGTGTTCGACATCAGTAGATAGTCGGCGCCGTCCTTCTCGTACACCACCATGTCGATGGGCCGATTCCCGCTACCCAACTCGGCGATGGTCGTGCCCATCACCTTGGCGCCCGGCTGCAGTGCCGTGACCGGGAACTTCACGAGCGGTGTGCAGAGATACCCGGCAATCAGGTTCTGCTCGCCACCGATCTCGTAGGGCACAAACGTATAGACCGGCGAGTGGGTCTCGAATCGTCCGTGAGCCGCGTGCCAGATTTCGACGCTGGTGCCACTGTCGATCGACGCGAACGGGTACCCGACCGCGCGGAGCTTCGACGAGAATTCTTCACTGGACAGGCCCGCGATGAACAGCTGGTCGTCGACGAACGACATGTCCGTGACCGAGGACGCTCGCGGGTTCCGGCGGGCGCTCGGGTTCGAGGCGGGCGCGTTGGGCAAGGCCAACTCCGTGTACGTGACGCCGCTCAACGACACCACGTCGATCGTTCCGGCCCCATCGATGCGCAGGAGGACCGGGGTCGCATTGGCGCCGCGGCCACGCGACACCGACAGGAAGGCATTGTGGGATAAGGGGTTGATGGCCAGATCGATGATCTGGATCTCGCTCGGGTCCGTGCCCAGGAGAGCGGCGATCTTGCGATCGATCCCAGGCACGTCCAGGGTTCCGGGTGTGTCCCCGGCTCCTTCCGCCCCCAGTTCGAGCGCCACGATCTTCGCGGCGCCGTTGTCCGCGATGAACAGGACGTTGTCCGGCCCGAACGCGAGTGGGCCGCCGGCGGTCAGCGTTGGACCTTCGGCCGCCGACAGGGTGTGGGTCGGCGCCAGGACGAGCAGCGACAGACCGACGACGCACAATGAGCAGAGCGTTCGATACGGCATCTAAAAATCTCCTCTGATGGATAGTCAAGCGTCCACCGGTAGGGTTCATGTTGGAAAGCAGGCGTTCATGCTAGTGTCCTCTCAGCGTGGTTCGCAACATAAATCGTCGGCGTGTTATTGCGCCTGAGGGCGTGGGTCCCCGCTCACGGATCCCCGACCTGCAGTAGTACGCGCGAAGCTGTCGTATTGATTCCGCCGTTGTTCGACTTCGGCCTACACTTGAGGGTGCACGTCACCGAGCGACGATGCAAGGAGGATGGTCATGCATAGCCGGCTCTTGGCACGGAACGACAACCCACCGCCGAGTCTGGGTCGTCCAGCCGTGGTGGGTTTTCTCACGCTCGTTGTTGCTGTGTGGATGAGCGTCACGGCGTCGGCTCAGGATGACGACCGGCAGCATGAAACAGAGGCGCGGGCCGCGCTCGAAGAGTACTTTCGCGCATTGAACGCCGCCGACAACGAGGCCATTGCGGCGGTCAGCAATTTCCCTCGGCTGAGCGTGGGGAGCAACGGACAGGTCGTTCTCCGGGAGACACCAGAAGAGATCGCGATCGACTTCGAGGCGGTGCGTCAGTCCGGATTGGACCATTCCACGTTGGATCTGGCCGAAACGGTCCATGTCTCGTCCGACAAAGTGCACTTCCGAATCGTCTTCACGCGGTATGCCGTCGACGGCAGCCCGATCACGACCATGCCTGGCCTGTATGTTGTGACTCGGCAGGACGGGCATTGGGGGCTCCAACTCCAGTCCGTGCTTCCACCCACGTTTACCAGAGAACCGTAGCATCGCGCAGAAAACTATCCGGGGCGGTTACCTGTCGAGGTGTTCGGCTGGCAAGGCGCGACGAGGGAGCAGCCAGGCGGGCTGTGACTGAGGAAAAAACGTCGCCCAGACGGTCCGGAAGGTAACCGGGCTACGGCAGCGTCGATGCTTCTCGGGCCACCATCACCTCGGTGGCCTTGATCAATGCGGTCGCCTCGTCGCCGCGTTTGAGTTTCAGTTCGTCGAGCGCGTCACGGGTGATGACCGCCGTGAGCAACTGGTCCCCGATGCGCAGTCTCACCTGAGCCACCAGTCCTTCACGCCGCACCTCTTCGACGATCCCGCGCAGGCGGTTGCGTCCGCTGACCAGCATGAGGACCCCGCCGTGGCGCCGTCGGGGCGTGGGTCGTGTTGGGGCTCCGCCCTCGGTCGCCTGCAAACGGTCGACTTCCGTCTCCGCGATACGGTGATGCCCACCGTCTGTCAGGGTCGTTCGGACACGGCCGCGGTAAATCCACTGCTTGAGCGTCGAGTACCCCACGCCGAGTCGATCCGCCGCCTGTCGCACTGTGAACACTGCCATCTGGTCGTCCTCGGTGGGTTGTCGCGTGTGTCCTCAACCCTAGCCGAACTCGCATTTGGGATGAGAGCGATGTGTCGATTATTCGACTATAAACATTTGCAAAACAAGATTAAATCATACTAAATTGCTTGCATATGTGTTCAACCGGAACGTTGGCCGTGCTGGCCGCGCTGTCTCTGACGGCGTGCGGACGAGCGCCCGACCCCGGGCCCGGAGTCCTGATCGTCTCGGCGGCCTCGAGCCTGACCACTGTCATCGAGCCGTTGGTGCAGGCGTTCGAACGCGACACCGGGATTGCGGTTGAACTCAACCTCGCGGCCTCCAGCACCTTGGCGTCGCAGGTGCTGGCTGGGGCGCCGGTCGATGTCTTTATCAGCGCGGACCACATTCAGATGGACCGGGTGGCCGCCGCGGGATTGCTCCGGCCCGCAACCCGCACCGTCCTGCTGTCCAATCAACTGGTGGTGGTGGCACCACTCGAGCCACCGGTGTTGCCGGCCACGTCGCCCGACGTGCTGGCGTCGTTCGAACGCATCGCGATAGCCGACCCCGTCGCGGTGCCGGCGGGTGTCTACACCCGAGCGTATCTGGAATCGGTCGGGTTGTGGCGCCGATTGGAAGACAAGCTCGTGCCGACTCGCAGCGTGAGGGCGGCTCTCGTGACAGTCGAGTCTGGCGCAGTGGATGCTGGCCTCGTGTACCGGACTGATGCCCTGTCGTCCAACAAGGTGACACAGGTGTACGCGGTGCCGGTCGCCGACGGTCCTGAGATCGTCTATCCGGTCGCCGTGACCGCGGCGTCAGCCGATCCGGCGGCGAGCGAACGCCTGCTGGCTTATCTGAGCGGCGCGGGTGCCAGCGCCTCGTTCGAATCCGCCGGGTTCATCATGCCGAAAGCGCGCCGGTGACCGGCGACGCGCTCGCGATCGCCTGGCGGACTGTGTCCCTGGCGGCTCTGGCGACGCTCGTGATGTTGCCACCCGGCATCGCGCTGGCCTGGATTTTGGCCCGGCGGCAGTTTCCCGGTCGGGCCATGCTCGAGACGCTGGTGTCGCTGCCGTTGGTCATGCCACCGGTCGCGACCGGTTTGATGCTCCTCTGGGTGTTCGGGCCCCGCGGCCCCCTTGGCGGCCCGTTGTCCCAACTCGGGATAGACGTGATGTTCACATGGCGAGCCGTCGTGCTCGCGGGGGCCGTGATGGGGCTGCCGCTGCTCGTGCGCGCCGCGCGTGCCGGTTTTGAGCAGGTCGATCGACGCTACGAGGAGATCGCGGGCACGTTGGGTGCGAGTCCTCGCCGTGTCTTCCTGACCATCAGCCTGCCGCTGGCGAAACGAGGCGTGCTCGCCGGCGCGTTGCTCGGTTTTTCGCGTGCGCTCGGAGAGTTCGGGGCGACCATCATGGTGGCTGGCGCGTTGCCGAGCACCCGTACCATCGCCGTCGCGATCTACAGCTACACGGAGACCGGACAGGCGGCGGCCGCGACGACCATGTTGGCCATTTCGGCGACCATCGCGTTCGGTGCGTTGCTGCTATCCAACCGGCTTGCCTCAAGCGCCTAATGCCTGTTCCGGTCACGCTCGACTTCTTGCTCTGTCAGGGTGATTTCAGACTCGAGATGCACGAGCAGGTCGAGGCTCGGGTCGTCGCGTTGTTCGGACCCTCCGGCTCTGGCAAGACGAGCGTGCTTGAGTCGATTGCGGGGCTCCGGTCACTCGAGTGGGGGGAGATCCGTATCGGGAGTCGCACGCTCTACGATTCGGGTGCCGGTGTCGATGTGCCGTCCCATCGGCGGAAGGTCGGCTACGTGCCGCAGGACCTGACGTTGTTCTCGCACATGAACGTCAAACACAACATCCTGTATGGCGCGCGGTCGGACCGCGACGATGGGAGCGCGGAGGGCCTTGACCAGATCCTGTCGCTGCTCGAGCTGCATCCGTTCCTGGACCGGAGGGTCAGTGATTTGTCAGGTGGTGAGCGTCAGCGGGTCGCCATCGCTCGGGCGCTGACGACGGAGCCGTTGGTGCTGCTGCTCGACGAGCCGCTCACCGCCTTGGACTGCGGGCTGCGAGCGAGGGTCCTGCCCTATCTCAAGCGCATCAGAGATGAGTTGGCGACGCCGATGGTGTATGTGTCACACGACGAAGCCGAGGTTCGTGCCCTGGCCGACTGGGTGGTCGAACTAGACGGGGGGCGCACCATCCGGTCCGGACCTGCGTTGACCCCATTCGCGGGACCCTGATCAAACGAGCATGTCGACCACGACATACAGGATGGACGGTGCCAGCAGGCAACCGGCCCCGGTGTAGAACGTGGCGGTCATCGCTCCGTAGGGCACCAGTTTCGGATCCGTCGCCGCCAGCCCACCCGCTACGCCACTCGTCGTGCCCATGAGGCCGCCGTAGATCAGCGCGGAGTGCGGATTGTTCAGCCCGATACGCGATGCGACGAATGGTGTGCCAATCATGACCAGCACCGACTTCGTGAGACCTGCCGCCACACTCAGCGCGATGATTTCGCTGCTGGCCCCCAGCGCCGTGCCGGTCACCGGACCCACGATATAGGTTGCTGCTCCGGCGCCGATGGTGGTCACCGCAATGGGATCGGTGTAGCCGAACGAAACGGCGACGACAGCGCCGATCACAAACGACAGGAGCACCCCAACCACGATCGAGAGCGCGCCGACGGCCCCCGCGCCTTGTAGCGCCCGGACATCGGCTCCGAACGCGGTGGCCACGATGGCGAAGTCCCGAAACATGGCGCCGCCCATGACGCCGACTCCGGCGAACAGCGGAATATCCGAGAGTCCGCGGCTGCCGCCGGTGGCCTGCCCCCCCCACCACGCCAAGACCAGCCCGAGCCCGATCGCGATCGCGGAGCCGTGCACACGGCCGCCCGTCAGCTTTCCCGAAATCAGATAAGACACCCACACCAGTGCCCCGACGAACAGGAACGCGGTGATGAGCCCATTGCTGGACAGGACGCGTTCCAGGGTCTCAAGAATCATCCTGACCCCCCCGGCCCAAACGCGCCAACAGTGGGATCATGGCGAAGCTCGCCGTGACCGCGGCCACCCCGGCGACAATCGCCATCCATCCGCCTGACAACGCTGAAAAGACGTTCTGTCGCGCCGCCATCGCGACCACGATCGGTATGTACATCGCGCTCCAGAAGCCGATGCCCTTCTCCGTGATCGGGCTGAGCGCCGCTTCCCGGGACCCAAGATTGGTTAGCACCAGCAGCAGGAGCATGGCAATACCCACGCCACCCACGTTGGCCTGGACGCCCATGACTTCACCGAGCAGGTCGCCAACGAACACGCCGACCAACATGCAGAACGACAACAACGCGACACCGTAAATCACCACATCGGTCTCCTTGTTCACTCTTTAGTCGGGGCTACGCCCCGAACCCCACACGGCGCTGCGTGGGGACCCCCAGAGCCCTACTCCGCACCCGCCGAGGCGCGCATTGTCGCGCGCCTGGTGACGACGGGACGACGTTAACCGATCCGAGTCCGGCCGACAACGATGCGAGTAACTGGTGGCTGACGGTCGCCTGTGTCGCGATGGACCGCGGGTTCTGCCAGGGGCCGCTATACTCCTGGCACATGGACGCTGCCACCTTGTCGCTCGTCGCGCTGGCGATCGCCATCGTCGTCAGTTGCACGATCCGACTGCACGTCGGGTTTCTCTCCATCGCGCTGGCGTGGATTGTTGGTGTGTACGTCGCCGACATGAGCGCGCGCGAGGTGATGGGCGGCTTTCCGACGCGGCTCTTCCTGACCCTGGCCGGGGTGACATTGTTGTTCTCACAGGCGCAAGCCAATGGCACGCTGGAACTGATCGCCCACAAGGCGGTGCGTTTGTGCAAGGGCAACGTCGGCGTGATACCGATGATGTTCTTTGTCCTGTCGTTCATCCTGTCATCGATCGGCCCGGGCAGCATCGCGTCGACGGCGCTCATGGCGCCGATGGGGATGGCGGTGGCCGGGCAGGTCGGTATTCCGGCGTTCTGGATGGCGATCATGATCGGCCATGGTGGCAATGCCGCCGCGCTCTCGCCGTTCGCGCCCGCCGGCATCATCGTGAACGGCGTGATGGACGACATCGGGCTGGGCGGCTACGAATTGGCGACCTATCTCAACAATGCCATGGCGCATACGGTGGTTGTCTTCACCGCCTATCTGGCGTTTGGTGGCTTGCGGCTCCTGCGCCGGCGCCATGGAGGCGCGCTGGTAGTACCGACGGCGGATGGCGGGGGCTCCACGGCTCCAGGCGAGTTCGGGAGGAAGCACTGGCTGACGGTCGGTGTGATCGGCGTGCTGCTCGCGGCGGTCGTGCTGTTCAACGTCGACGTCGGGCTCGGCGCGTTCGCGTGCGCGATCGTGCTGGCGCTGCTCAAAGCGGGGGACGAGTCCGAGGCCGTGAACCTGATGCCGTGGCGCGTGATCATGATGGTCTGCGGCGTGACCGTGCTGATTTCGGTGCTCGACGCGACCGGCGGTCTCGCGCTGTTTACCCGCATCTTGGCTGGCATCTCCACGCCGGACACCGTGACCGCGGTCATGGCCTTCACGACCGGCTTTATTTCGATCTACAGCAGCACGTCCGGGGTGGTCCTGCCAGCGTTTCTGCCCACCGTGCCTGACCTCGCGCAGCAACTCGGCGACGTCAACCCTCTCGCGATCGCCTCATCGATGAACATCGGCGCCCACCTCGTGGACGTGTCCGCGTTGTCGACCCTCGGCGCGTTGTGCATGGCCGCGGCCCCAAAGCACGAGGACAGTCGAAAGCTGTTCAACAACCTCATGGTCTGGGGCCTGTCGATGACGCTCGTTGGCGGCGCTATCTGCTGGCTCTTGTTTACCGTTCTCGAGGTCGGTCTCGGCTAATGTCCTGGCTGACCGGTATCCCACACAGGTCGAACCGCCGCCTGAGGACCCGGTCAGCCCGGAAAGAGCCCCAGCTGACTCCTGGCTAGGGTCTATTGAGGGCCAAATCCGCCACTCAAGCGGCTTTCCAGAGCAGATCCATGTCCTGGAGCCACCTACGGAGGCGGTTCCAACTGGAAATGGTTGGGGACGCCACACCTTACGTAAGTACGATGCTCTAGCAGTCGGTCGAACTTCACCTGACCGGCGAATTCGTAGAGCCCCGCCTCCTTGTTCGGTGCCCAGGCGATGGCTCGTCCAATAGACGCGCGAGCACCTGTTCACGGTGTCGTGACGCCTACGACACTGGCTTCTGGCTTCGGACGCTGCGCGGCTCAGCGGTCGACTCGTCCGGAGGTCGGCGGGCGCGCGCGAGGTCTTCGAACACTGTCTTCAGCGCCGGAAACGTGACCAGCAGGGTTTGAAAGTCTCTCCTGCCGATCGTCAGCACGTCGACGGCGGTCAGCGCGGTGATCGTCGAATTGCGCGTCGCCTCCTCGAGCAACGCGGCCTCCCCGAAGTAGTCGCCTGGCTCCAGCACCGCCAGTCGCTCCGGTTCCCGTCCCGGCTGCTCCCGGCAGACCTCCACACGGCCGCTCTGGACCACATAGAGCTTGTCGCCGAAGTCTCCCTGACGCACCAGTTGTTCGCCCGCGTCGAAGTGCTCCGACGCGATCGCCTTCGTGCGGTCGGTCTTGAGCTGTGCGATGTCCTGCCGGAGGAACAGGTCGAGTGTCCAGTCGGTCGCCACCCGCAGCTTCCGGTCGAGCCCGGGCAGCTTCATCAGATACACCGTTCGCCAGAGCCACCAGGCGACCATGCCGGACAACTTGAGCCCGAACACCTGGGCCACAGCAGACCGGCGGCCCAGAGAAGCCAGCTGTCCGAGCGCGGAGAATGAGAACGGGGTTTGCGCCCTGCCGTCGATCGTGGCGATGATGTTGTCGGCCGCGCACCGGGCCTCCCGGATCGCGTGTTGTGCCGTGGGGGGAGCAGGACGGCGGGTGCGCGGGTCGGTCACCACCGCGCAGTCGCCCAGAGCCCAGACCCGGTCGAGCCCCGGCACTGCCAGCTGCGAGTCGACCGCCAAACGACCGCGCTGCAGCTCGACCGGCAGCGTCTCAAGCAACGGGTTCGGCCCTGACGGCGCCGTCGCGACGACCGTCCGTGCAGGCACGCGGTCGCCGGTGGAGAGGAGCGCGGCGGAGGCCGTGGCGCCGGCCAGACGCGTCTTGAGCCGGATATCGACACCCCGCCGGGAGAGCAACCGGTGGGCGAACCGTCCAAGGCTGGCGTCGAGTTCTGGCAGGATGCGTTGGCCGGAGTGGAGCAGCAGCACCTGCAGGTCCGCCCGCTCGAGTCCGCGGTAGTCGCGCACGACCTCTCGCACGAAGTCGTTCAGCTCGGCGCTCAACTCGACCCCTGAGAAACCGCCGCCCGCGACCACGAACGTCATTAGAGCGCGGCGGGCCTCCCGGTCCGGCTCGATCGCCGCCTCTTCGAGAACGTTCAGGACGTGGTTCCGGATGTGCAGCGCGTCACCGAGCGATTTGAACGGCATCGCGTGCTCGCGCACCCCGGGTAGCGCACCGAGCGCCGGAACGTTTCCCAACGCGATCACGAGATGGTCGAATTCAAGCACGAGCGGTCGTGGACGCACCCCCGGACGCAGCGTGACAGTACGGGCCGGTAGGTCGATTGCGTCGACCTCTCGGGTGAACAGGTGGGTCCGCGGGCACAACCGGCGCAGCGGCGCGATGGTGTCGACCAGCCCGATGCTCGACGACACGACTTCGGGGATGAGTGGCTGGAAGACGAGGTAGTTGTCGCGGCTGACGAGAGACACGTCGACGTCGTCGCGCCTTCTGAGTCTGCGCTCGAGACGCATCGCCGTGTACACCCCGGCGAAGCCACCGCCGAGGATCAGAATTCGTTGTCGGTCCAAGGTTTCGGACGCCGCCTCCGCACTTGAGGTTAGGGACCAGCGAGTTATGGCAGGCTGTCGAGCTCGCGCTGGGTGAGCGACCCGACCACCGGGCCATCGACGAATACGGTCCCTTCACCCGTGGCCACCGTCTCGGCGAAACGCCTCCCGCGCCTCCTGGATCTGTCCGATTTTACTCAGACAGAGCACCATCATATAGTCGACCGTCGCGGCTGACACGCCCCGTCCGCTCGGCAGGGCGATGCCCTCGATCGCCCTGATGCCAGATCCCAGCTTCCGAGATGCATCTGCGCGATTGGCCAGGTTGAGCTGTGCCGCCGACCGCATCAGGGCGCTGTCGGCGCGAGTAAATCCGCAGGATCCTGTTGTAGAGGAGATTGCTATCGGCCAGCGGAATAGTATCCGGCACCCGGGCGACCTGAACCGCTGTCACGCGACCCGTGCCGTCCAGGGCACGGTGTGGGCTCGTACGAGGTGCTGCGCGGGGTGACCCAAGCCGGCACTAATGGCGGTGATGCGTCGGCGCCGTTGCTCGTCGACGAACTCGCCCCAGGCAGCACCGGTTACGTCTGGAGCGCGACTGCTTCGTCACCATCGAGAATACGTTCACTGATCAGAATGCGTTCACTGATGTTGTCTTCCGAATGCGAGACAGTTCTACTTCCAGGGGCGAGATGCGGCACTCCGCGGGGGAGGGGAGGTCGCGTGCTGGGAACGGCGCAAGACAACTTGAGCTAGCATACTTTCCTGCGGCCCACCCAGGCCTCGGAGTACCGATGTTCACGCTCAGCTACACGAAGAACGGCGCCCCGCAGCGGCACCCGTTGCGCCAGGGTGCGACCCTCGTGGGCCGGTCGCCAGAATGCGACCTGCTGCTGGACGACGTCAGCATCTCGAGACGCCATGCCGTTTTCGAGGTCTCGGCCGATCGGTGTGCGATCCGAGACCTCGGCAGCAGCAACGGCACCTACCGGAACGGGGTCGTCGTCACCGGGACGGAGTTGGACGACGGCGACACCGTTACGCTCGGTCAGCTTCCCGTCCAGGTTCACAAATCGCTCGAGGATCACCTCACGCTCACTGACGACCAGGTCATGCTCGACGGCGACGCCACCCTGTATCGTTCCGTGGTCCAGGTGGGTGCGGCCGGAGCCCTGGAGGCCAGTGTCGACGCGGGCCGTCTGCTGACGCTGCTGTCCGACGTCGGCCGACTGCTGGTCGAGACCGATACCCTGTCCGAGATGCTCGAACGCGTCGTCCAGTTGGTCTTCGACGCTGTGCCGGCGGATCGCTGCTTCCTGCTGCTGGGTGGCGGCGACGAGGAACTGACCCCGCGTGTCGCCAGACAACGCGATGCCCCCGGTCCAACCCAGGTGACGATCAGCCGGACCATCTTCGACCGGGTTATGACGGACCGGGTCGCCCTGCTTGCAGCCAACGCACAGCTGGATCCTCGGCTCAACGTGGGCAAGAGCATTCGCGTCGAGAACATCCGGGCGTTCATGTGTGCACCGTTATGGAACCGCAAAGACGTCATCGGCGTTCTGTATTCGGACAGTCAGGATGTCGGCCGGTTCTCCGGGGCGGACCTTGATCTGTTCACGGCGTTGTCGAACTATGCGGCGGTCGCGATCGAGCGAGCCCGTCTAACCGAACGGGTGCTGGTGGAAACTCGGCGGCGGGAGCGGTTACAGCGATACCACTCGCCGGCGGTCGTCGAGCAGATCTTGAGCACCGACGTCGAGGGCGACGCTCCGTTTCTGGCGCAGGAGCGCGATGTAAGCGTCTTGTTTGCGGACCTGGTGGGGTTCACGACACGCGCCGAGAAACTCTCGCCCCACGAAGTGGCGCAGTTGCTGAACAGCTGTCTGGCGAGCATGAGCGAGTCGGTGTTCGAGCAGAACGGCACACTCGACAAGTTCATCGGCGACGCGTTGCTCGCCGTGTTCGGCGCGCCGTTCGACCAGCCGGACCACCATCTGCGCGCGGTGCGGACCGCTCAGGGTATCCGCCGGCGGATGGAGGAACTGAACCGCGACCGGGGTGACGACCCGCTCGCCGTGCGCATCGCGATCAACAGCGGCCTGGCGATGACCGGGGATATTGGGTCGCCGAAACGACGGGAGTACACCGTGCTCGGCGACGTCGTTAACACCGCCTCGCGCATGCAATCCGAGGTGGCCGCGTCCGGTCAGATCGTGATCGGCCGCGCCACGTTCGACCGGGTCCGGGACCAGGTCTCGGCACGGCCGCTCGGGAAGGTGAGCCTGCGTGGCCGGTTGGATCAGGTGGAGGTCTTCGAAGTCGACGGCTAGTCTCGAGGACCTTGGATAGCGAGCACGACGCGTGCTCGAGAGTGCCCCGTCGCGCGATGGTCCGGTATGGCAGCGCCGGTTTCATTCACGGCGGCAATCGACTATTGTAGGCGGGCTGGCAGCCTGGGTGCCCCGCCCGCGGTCGTCAAGGCTGGCGAATTTCCGGTATCGTCGCCGGGACGCCCCGGGGCCGCGCTGACACCCGACATGCGCAACCACAGTGTCTATCGTCGCTTCTCCCTCCGGCCCCGGCGCGCGTCCCGCGCTATTCGGCGTCTGCTCGCCGGGCTGACCATGTTGCTGGCCGTCTGGCTGACGCCTGGCGAGCCGGTACGGACACAGAGCATCGGCGGTGTCGCCCAGACCCTGACTGCGGACGACGTCACGGCGGTCATCACGGCGGCCGCCGGGGCGCTGAGCGACAACACCCTTGCGGTGGCGGTCGTGGACCGCAGGGGGACGATCCTGGGTGTGTATCGCAGGCCGGAGACGACGCCGCTCGCCCCGGACGTGGCGGTGACTTTAGCCCGGACCACCGCATTCTTCAGTAACGATCAGGCGCCGCTGTCCTCCCGCACCGTGCGTTTCATCAGCGGCATTCATTTTCCGGCGGGTGTTCCAAACGCGCCACCCGCGGCGCTCTACGGCGTCGAGAACATCAACCGCGGCTGCGACCTCGGCCCGTTCAACCCTGGCGTTGATGTCCCACGACCGAAGTCGATCGCCGGTGTGTTCGGCACCAGCGCCGGGAGCCTACCATTGCCGTGTAACCCGAGTGACACTAGCGGGTGCGCGGTCGGTGGACCGATCACCGGACTCGACGGCTCGCCGATAACGTCGTTCGGCATCACAACCGGCAAGCCAAATCTGCTGGATTCGCCGAGCCGTTTCGGCGCCACCGGGAGCGATATCGAGGACGTCAACCCCGGCGGCATCTCGCTCTACCGAAACCGCAAGCTCATCGGCGGGGTCGGGGTGTCCGGTGTGTCGATGGACCGGGCCCAGTACGCGGCGCTCGTCGCGGCAGCTGCAAACGGGCGTGGCATCACGGCGGCAATTGACTTCCCGAGCCCGCTGCCGACACCGGGCGCCATTTTCATCGACGGCATCCGGCTGCCGTTCTACGGTTCGTGCGGCACCAATCTGACCTGTATCCAGGCCGAGGCCGACCGCCGGCCCAGCGGCAGCGGGCCGGGGACCTTTTCTCAGGGCACGATGCTGGTGATGGCGCGTGACGGGAACCAGGCGCCCGAGGGGTATCTGATCGGACCACGGGCGAGCCTGAATGACGGGCCCCTGACGCAAGCCGACGTCGAGCGGATCATTACCCAGGCGGTCGACACCGCGAACATCACCCGGTCGCAGGTGCGGTTGCCCTACGGACAGACCGCCAAGGTCATCATCGCTGTTACTGATCAGGTGGGCGCCGTCCTCGCCGAGTACCGGATGGCGGACGCATTGTTCGACGCAGTCGACGTGGTGCCGTCCAAGGCGCGAAACGCGTATTACTTCAGCACACACGAGGGATACAGCCTGCTGCTAAGCTACGTCGAAAGCAGCACCGCCGACGACTACGCCTGGGAACCGGCGCCGCCTGACGGGCAGGGCTGGGCACTGACCAGTCGCACCATCGGGTTCGGCGGCCAACCGCTGTTCCCGCCGGGGATCGACCTCGAGAAGCAGCCTCCGACCCGAGGCCCGTGGTTCGACCTGTTCGTGTACGACACCTTGAACCCGTGCACCGAGGGCCCGGCCCGGGGCGGCAGCGAGCCTCGGTTCCTGAACCAGAACGGCATCACCTGGTTTCCAGGCAGCGTCCCGCTGTACAAGAACGGCCAACTCGTTGGAGGCCTCGGCGTGAGCGGCGACGGGATCGAGCAGAACGATCTGGTCACCGCCGGGGGCGCCGCCGGATTCGAGCCGCCCGCTGAGCTGCGGGTGGACAACAGCGTCATCCGCGTCGGCGGCGGCGAGGAAGTGCGGCTGCCGTATCTGAAGTTCCCCCGCAACCCGACGCAGCGCTGACCTGCACGTTGTAATCCTCACCGTGACAAGAACGATGCAGGAATTACTCGACGACACGAGACCGGGCATGCTCACAACGGTCATCCGCCGCAGCGTGGTTTCCGCCGCGCTCGGGGCATTCCTCCTGTCGACACCGGCGGCAGCCCAAACCTTCGATTATCTCGGTCCCAACAAGTGCATCAACTGTCACGACCACGACGACGAAAAGGAGTGGTGGGAGAAGGAGGACGGCCCGCCGCCCGACGGGCACATCAACGCGCTCAAGCAGATGGAAAACGTCGACTCGTCCAAGTATGCGGGGGCGGTCGGCCTCGATGCGAGCCTCGACGGTGTGTACGACCTGGAGGGCAGCTGTGTGACCTGTCACTCCACAGTCTTCAAGGGGGACGCCAACGCCGGTGTCTCCTGCGAGAC
>Ga0315338_1000761_pt1 | contig 57834 bp, 57 predicted proteins | sample ASW8metaG_FD_204518 | JGI IMG/M metagenome (GOLD analysis project Ga0315338, IMG submission 204518) | Ammonia-oxidizing marine archaeal communities from Monterey Bay, California, United States - ASW #8 | ecosystem: Environmental > Aquatic > Marine > Coastal | place: USA: California | collected... | reverse complement strand
AACTAAAAATGCGTTTACCGCACTATTGTCAGCTGTGCCAGCAGATCCAGCATTAAAACCGAACCAGCCAAACCACAATATCGAGGCTCCAAGAACAACATATGGTATGTTGTTAGATTGAAGACCAGGATTTCTCCTCTTACCTAGCAACCATGCCGCTGCTAATGCAGCTATACCTGCATTAATATGAATCACTGTTCCACCCGCAAAATCTAATGCACCACGTCCGTCACCCAATTGACTGATCCAACCTCCACCCCACACCCAATGAGTAATTGGAGAATAAACTACAGTGCTCCAAATTACCAAAAATATGAGATATGTTGAAAACTTAAATCTCTCAACAAATGCCCCCGTAATTAGAGCAGGTGTAATTATTGCAAACATCATCTGAAAGGTTACATCTAGTAATGTCCAATCTCCTGAACCATCAAACGGTACATTTTGGAGACCAACCATTGAAAACCCTCCAACAAAATCATTTAATCCACCACCGTCATCAAATGCAATACTAAATCCCCATAAGACCCACACAATACTCACAACTGCAATCGATACAAAACAGTACATCATTGTGTTGACCAAATTCTTTGCCCTTACTAGTCCTCCATAAAAAAAGGCTAGACCAGGAGTCATCAAAAACACTAACGCTGACGCAGTCAGCATCCAAGCAATTTTGCCTTCCATTTTTCCCTCCAAATATTAGACTATCTCTTAGTCAGAAATTATTGCCACCATTCTCCCAGAATATCGTTAGGAAAATGTTAATCAAATGTAAAATCGGTGTTTCAAATTTGTAAACAAATTCGATTTCACTACCCTATTCAGGCGACATTTTATCATCAACAAGTATCAAATGAACCTCTCCGGGACCATGAACTCCTTGAATCATGATATTTTCAATATCGCCAGATCTGCTTGGACCAGAAATTAAATTCATATAACCATTTTCTAATCCATTGATTGTTTGATACCTTCGAACTGCAAATAGTTCATCCAAAGATCTTAAAACTTGTCCTTGCCAAACAATGGCAATATAGACGGGCGGCGTCAATGATACTAATCTACTAACCCCCGACTTCGGAATTACCACAATTGTTCCAGTTTCAGCCACTGCAAAATCACATCCCGTAATTCCTACATCAGCAACCTCAGCCACTGAACGAAAATATTGTTCCGATTCTGTGGCGTTTGTATTTCTATTGTCATTTGACATCAGCTTGCAAATTTTGATTTCCTGATTTGACAAAATTTTGTCCAGATCCATTAAATTGACAGCTTGTTCATTTGTGCAAACAATAGATTTGCATTCAATTCCGTTCAAAATACTTATTAAAACTTCTTTAGCTCCACTTAAATCTGGAACTTTTGATGTATTCCAACCCTGAGATTCAGCATTTTCTTTAAATTCATCTATCAAAGCTTTAGCATTTTCATTTGAATCACTCAATGCATCTCTATATGCAGGCTCCGGATTCATGAAAAATTCTTGATTTATCGCTTCAACATTTGAATCTGATTCACGCCCAAGAGCATGTCTAATCCTGTCTAAAAATTTAATTTTTGAAGTTTGGTTCATGACTTCCCTACTGATTCTTTAATTTCCAAAGTCTTCGGAAAGTGACCCGTGCAGGAAGAGGAAATGTCCTGTATTCTGTCCAACCAGATAAAAGACCTGGAAGTTTGTTCACTTTCCCATTCTTAGAAAAAGGCGAAAATATCATCCTGAAAAATCTCATAGAGAATCCCATCAACAATGGATTCCCAGCAACAATTGAAAATCCTCTCATAAAAATTCTTTCAGCAATTGAAGAACTTTGAGAATTCGCGCCATTATCACCTTCAGATAGCTTCCTTCTCAAATGTAATAACATCCGCGGAATATTAATTTTTACTGGGCATGCCTCATGGCAAGCACCACATAAACTAGAAGCAAAAGGCAAATCCTTAGCTTGCTTCAAATCAGTTAATACAGGGGATACAATCGCTCCAATAGGCCCAGGATACACCCATCCATATGAATGACCACCCACTTTTCTATATACAGGACACGCATTCATACATGCTCCACATCTAACACATAATAATGCTTCTCGTAGATCTGGATCTGCCAACAATCTAGATCGTCCATTATCTACTAACACCAGATGGAATTCTTCAGGACCATCTTCATCATTTAAGCTCCTTGGTCCACTCACTGTAGTAACATAACTTGAAATCCATTGACCCGTGGCAGACCTTATAAGTAACCTTAATAAAGTACTCAATTCATTCATTGTAGGTACAATCTTCTCCATACCTGTAACGGCCACATGGATCTTAGGCATTGAAGTACACATTCTGCCATTGCCCTCATTACTTACCAAGGCTACTGTACCGGTTTCAGCAACAACAAAATTCGCTCCTGTGACTCCCATATCTGCTTGAAAGAATTTTTCCCTTAATTGAGATCTTGCGGTTCCAGCTAATTCATGTACATCAGAGGACTTAGGAGTTCCCAATTTTTCATGGAACAGATCTGATACATCACTCGTATCTTTATGCATCGCCGGCGCAATGATATGAAACGGCGTTTCATCTGCTAGTTGAATAATATATTCTCCCAAATCAGTCTCAACTGGCTCGACTCCATTTTCCTCTAATTTGGAATTTAGGGACATTTCCTCCGAAAGCATACTTTTACTTTTTATTACAGTCTTTACATTTCGAGATTTCGCCAATTCAACCACATACCTAGCGGCTTCATCAGCATCATCAGCCAAATAAAAACTTCCTCCATTCGCAGTTACTGCTTCTTCCAAAATCTGAATATACAAATCAAGATTGTCTACTGTATGTTGCCGAATAGCTCTGCCACGATCTCTTAAATCTTCCCAGTTGTGAGTAGCAGAACCAGCCTCAATTCTTCTAGTATGAAATCCCTCATACAAAGCATTTAAATTGGCCTGAACTTTGGAATCCTTCATTGTGGATGAAGCAATTTCTTGAAATTTTTCTGTGACTGGTTTCATTGAATCTCCGATTACAAACAGCGTTTTCTACAATATAAATTAACCTAATCGTTCTTCCAATATTTCAGCGAAATGCATTACCTGCATCTTGTCTCCGGATCTCTCAATCCCCCCTCTGATGTGCATCAAGCAACTTGAATCTACAGATGTCAAAATGTGTGCATCTGAATTTCTTAATGCCTGCACCTTATCATTTAACATCGCCCCTGAAATCTCAGGAAACTTAACGGCAAAAGTACCACCAAAACCACAACAAACATCATCTTGTTCAAAATCGACCAACTCTACATTTGGTAAAGACTCCAACAATGTAATAGGCTGATTTAATACATTCAATTCACGCAAGGCATGACAAGCTGGATGATATGCAATTTTAGAAATCTCCGAAGGGGAGTTTGAAGAAATAAATTGATTCAAATCCTCAATCTTCAAAACATTAACAATAAAATCACTCAATTCATAAATTCTTGGGGAAATTTGCTCCCACTGTTTCAAAGTATAATCTTCATTTTTTAAGATTTCAGCATAGAATTTACTAACCATTGCGCTACATGATCCCGAGGGCAAAACAATATATTCCGAATCACTAAATTCTTCAAGGAATTTTTTCGCTAAAGGTATTGAGTCGTTCCAAAAACCCGAATTAAACAATGGCTGGCCACAGCATGCTTGATCTTTAGGAAAATCAACTTCAACACCAAATCTATTCAAAATCGCAACGGTAGATTCACCAATATGTGGGTAAAATTGATCGACAATGCAGGTGACAAATAGCGAAGCTTTCAAATATTCACTCCTCTAAAAACTACCAACATCTAAGTGACTATAAATATGCCCCTAAGCATAAATCCAACAATCCAAGAACCCAGAAAAAGTGGGCCCGATGCAAAAAGCCATCCCTCAAGATTTTGGGTAGGCATGCCTTTTCGCCACATATAAAACAAATGCAAAACCAATCCAAGAGTCAAGATAAGCAAAGACTCGGCAGTAACTCCTAAGATCAAACCTAGAAGCAACCCTGCCACAGCCCAAATTAGAGGGGAATTGATTATTATGGATCTTATTGTTCGCATTCGCGGTTAGGATACAATGATAATTGATATGACGCAATAATTTATCTAGGAATTTGTAATATGAAGGTAAAGTAAAATGGGTAATCATATAAAGACTTGGCAAAGAATTGTCCAACAACATCACGAACAAACAATCCATGCTCAAAATGCTACATTGTTTTCGGAGCCCAAAGATTTTTGGAAACCTTTCACTCGTTTCTTCACACAAGATCCTACGAGAACATCTGATCCTGAAATTAATGCATTATTGAAATATATTCAGCCAGATGACACTATCTTGGATGTCGGCGGGGGGGCTGGCAGATTAGCACTCCCAATCGCATTAAATAGCAAGCAAGTCGAGATCATTGACCCAAGTGCAGGAATGCTCGATTCATTAACTGACACTGCTCAAAAATTTAATATACAAAATGTACACACTACACATGGTGAATGGCTGGAAGTAAATGTGCAAAACGCAACTATCGCAATTTGCGCTCATGTTGTTTATGGAATACACGAGATCTCTGAGTTCATTGATAAATTGTCACTGCATGCTGATAGAGAAGTTATTTTATTGTCATTTGATGCCCCCCCAATTTCTTGGTTATCACCTTTCTGGGAATTTGTATACCAAGAAAAAAGAATAGCCGTTCCCGCACTGAAAGAACTTATAAATGTTTTGTGGGAAAAGGACATATTCCCAAACATTGAAATGATCGAACCCTCCGAAGGTAAAAGAAGAGAAAGGGGTTACGACAATATAGAAATCGCTATCGAAAACATTGCCCCGAGAATATTTATTCCAAAGGGAAGCGAGCAGGAAGAAAAACTACGACAGGCCATAAAAATCTTAATGACCGATAATGGGAACGGATTACAAATGATCGACCAAGGGCCTGAAAGACACCTGGCAATAGTTAGATGGCATACCTAAATTTAAGCCCAAAAAAATTTACAAAGATGTTGATCATGGTATTATGAATCCTAAAATCCGCAGATTTGTCGAGGATACTTTGACTAACTCAATTTCTCTTTCTTCTGGAATCCTAGAATTTAATGACTATATTGATGTAGTAAATCATTTCATAGATCAAGGATGGACTGATGGTTTGCCAATTATCCCCCCCACACAAGAAATGGTTAAGGAGTTTATTGAAACATCAGGTAGATCTGCCTCTGAAATCCTCGGAGCTGAACCCACACGAGGTCGGATTATCACTGTTGAAAAAGCTGCTATAAATGCTGTAATGGCTGGGTGTCTCCCTGAATATTTCCCCGTAATCCTGGCAGCATGTGAAGCAATGTGTGAACCCCAATTCAATCTTCATGGAATTACCGCAAGTACTATGGGTGCCGCCCCTCTTATTTTAGTAAATGGTCCAATTTCCGAGAAATTAAAAATCAATTCTGGTTTTGGACTGTTCGGCCCAGGTCACAGAGCTAATGCAACCATAGGGAGGGCAATTCGCCTAATCATCATTAATGCAACCGGAGCAGTGCCCGGAATTTTAGACAAGGCTACATTGGGGCATGCCGGAAAATATTCTTGGTGCATTTCTGAAGCTGAAAAACTTAGCGAATGGAATCCATTCCAAGTTGAAAGGGGATTCAAGAACAACCAAAGCACAGTGACTCTATTCGCTGGATTATCTCCCATTCAAATTCAAAATCACGAAAGTAATACTCCTCAAGGCATCGCTCAATCCTTCAAAGACGCGATGTTTACATCTGGGAGTGGGCAAGAAGAAATAATAATAATCCTACCGGGACAACATATGGATCACATTACAAAATCAAAATGGTCAAAAGAACAAATGCAACAATGTATGTATGATTCATCAATCAAAGAAAATGATATAGAATGGGACAAAGCTTATGCAATGAGAGATTATGTCCCGAATCCAAAATCTCCCAAAGCGGTAACAAGATCTCCACAAGGGATCACAATTATCCCAGCTGGTGGAGAAGCTGGAGGATTCGCCCAACTAATTCCACTGTGGGGTGGAGGATCAAACTCACAATCTGTGACTAAAGAAATACTAACGAATTAAGGAGCATTTGATGACTACCAAAATCAAAGTATTGAATCCCACTGTTGAACCAATCTCTGAAAATGGATTTCTTGCAGAACGCCCATCCAATTTAAAAGGGAAAAAATTGGGCTTGTTGGCTAATGGGAAAGAAAATTCTGAAGAATTGCTGACATCAATTTTTGAAGTGCTTTCAGATCATTTTGAATTTGCATCAGTCATCGAGCGAAATAAAGGAAATGCTTCTAGACCCTGTCCAGATCATTTGGTTGAAGAAATGGCGGAAGAATGTGATGTGATAATTACTTCGAATGGGGACTGAGGTTCCTGCTCGTCGTGCAGTGTGTACGACGCAATTTCATTCGAAAAACTCAATGTTCCAGCAGCTGTAATTTGCACAGAACCTTTTATCTCAAGTGGTAAAGCAATGCTAGAAATTGTAAATCTTCCTGATTATCCAATGGCAATAGTCCCTCACCCAATAGGAAGCTTGAGTAAATCTGAATTAAGAGAGATGGCGATGAAAATAGCTCCCGAAATTATACAAATATTAACTACTGATTCTTAAATCATCAGTCAGTCAAAAATCTTTGTGATTCTGGAGATCTTGCCCACAATTCTTCTGCGCCATGCATAGCTTTGGCTCTCTCCGGGCTTTGTTTCCACTGATCATAAATCTCTTCATTTTCCCAAATTACGAGCGAAGTTATTTGGCTTGCATCAGATAGAGGATATAACGTCCTACGATGGACAAATCCTGGAGCCTTACTCTGAGCTTTCCCATTTCCGTTCAACAACATGTCTGCTTTTTCAAAGCAACCACTCTTGGCCCAATGGTGGGTCAATACTCCAATCATAATTCCCTCCTACTATTAAAAAACAATAATAATGAATCCTAAAAACATATAGTGATATTATGCTAAACTGAAATCAATAAAATTGCACTGGAGGAATCAATGCCCACTCTAACAGAACAAGATATGCAACGAATTGCGTTTTCTATTCTTCACGCTGCAGGTGCTCCCGAAACACATGCAAAGACTGTCAGCGATCATTTATCTTTAGCTAATTTATCAGGCCATGATTCACATGGATTTATAAGAATCATGCAATATATACGTGATATCAAAAACGGAGGAGTCGTTCCTGATGCCAATCCAGAAACTGTTTTGGATTTCCAAGCGATTGCGCAAGTAGACGGGAAAAAATCTTTTGGACAAGTTGCAATGACTGCAGCAACAAAACTTGCGATTGAAAAGGCGAAAAGTTTTGGTATAGGAATGGTCACTGTTAAAAACCTAGGACATACCGGTCGCATAGGCACATATAATGAAATGATTGCTAGAGAGAATATGGTAGGACTAGTGTGTACTGGCTTTGCAGGAGCAAATCAAGGAATTGTTTCTCCATTTGGAGGTAAAACAGGCAAGCTCGGAACAAACCCGATTTCTTACACTTTTCCTTCTAATGAAGAAGGTCCAATATTGCTCGATATGGCTACTAGTGTTGGTGCTGAGGGAAAACTTAGAGTGTATAGAGCCAGAGGACATGATCTTCCCGACAAATGGGTCTTAGACAGTGAAGGTAATCCTAGTGAAAATCCAAACGATTTTTACGAAGGAGGTGCAATTTTACCTGTCGGAGGACTAGCAGGTGGTCATAAGGGATTTGGACTGGGAATTGTGGCTACCATATTGGGAGCAGTAATGGCAGAAACTGGTGATGATTCTGAAGGAACTGGAAGTATTTACGATGGTGGAGACGGAGGAATCAATGGGTCCACCGTAATTGCAATAAATGCCGAAGCCTTAGGACCAATTGAAGAAACCAGAAAAAGAATTAGCAACTTTGTAAAATTCTTAAAAGACGTTGAGCCTATGGACGGTTCTGATGGCGTACTTTACCCGGGCGAAGTAGAAGTCAAAAATAGAGTTGATAAACGTGCATCGGGTGTTGAAATAGAGGATGCAACTTGGCAACAAGTATGCGAACTAATTGACGAATATGGGGTTCGATCCGAACTAGAACCACTTCCTAGTTAAAACAACTAATTTATGAAAACAATCAACTAAAAACAATGTGTCTTAAAGACACATTGTTTTTAGTTTCCAAAAGACTTTTCTATAGATAAAACGAAATCTATGTATGCACATCTAACATAGAAAGTGTATGCATTAATTATATTATTAAACATATCAAAAAAATAAGTTCAAAATTTCATGAAATTTGCAAAATGAATCAGATTTTTACGATTTCATCCATTAAATCAAATCTATTCAAATCTAATAAATCAAAAGTTTACATTTTCTTGAATTATTATTTTCATGATTTTACATATTCCTTCCTCATAAAAAGTTAAAAGTATGCACACCATTTAAAAATATGTGTATACTTCTCAAGATGCAAAATATTTCAATCAGACACAAGGAATAGATGTGAAAACCACAAGAAACTTACCTAACTTATTAAATTTAAACCCACTATCAGCAATTGTTTTATTAATAGTATCTATTTTGGCAATTATGACTTCAATTCCAGCATGCTCTTCAGATTCCAACGCCCAAAAATCCGAAGTCGATTCCGAAAGCCCCGTAACAATAATAGATGCTCTTGGGCAGGAGATTTCATTTAATTCAACTCCTCAAAAAATCGCTACAATAAGCCCCACCGCTACCGAAATGTTGTACGTAGCTGGCGGAACATCTGTTTTAAGGGATCGTGCTTCAAATTACCCTCCAGAAGCCGCTACACTACCCGATGTAGGGAGCGCTTACAATCCATCAATTGAAACAATAATGAGTGCTCAACCAGATTTAGTGGTGATTGAGGCATTAACTCAAGCAAGATTCGTAGGGCCTCTAAGTCAATCTGGACTTAAGGTAATTTCGGTAAAAGCAGAGTCTATTGAAGATATCAAAAACGGAATTAATAATCTGAGTTTAATCCTTGGGACTGAAAAAGCAACTTCTGAAAAAATTGCTGAAATCGATGAACGACTAGAAGCTGCTAAAGGCGACGACAATAGGAGTGTTTTGATTCTAATCTCCGACCAAGATCAAAGCCTTTATGCTGCCAGACCAGAATCTTATACCGGATTAATCGCTGAGCTAGTAGGATTGCACAACAAAGCTGAAGGATTAGATGATTCTGGTCCATACCCAGGATTTGCTATGGTTTCTCCAGAATTTGTCTTAGGAGCAAACCCGGACATAATATTAACAATTAGTCCGGCTCCTGAACCTGCACCCAAGTTGTCAGATTCGATTAAACGAATCCAACCTTTTGCTGGATTAACTGCAATCCAACAGAACAATGTTTTTGAAGCAGACCTGACCTTATTTCTTCAATCACCAGGTCCAAGAATAATTGATGCAGTCGAATTTTTAAATCAAACTGTGGATTCTAAATAATAATTTATGCAAACCTCAATTCAATATTCTATTTTAGGGTTACTTGTTTTTGGGTTCGTAATCATAGGTGTTTTTATAGGGCCCTCAGATCTTTCAATGAAAGAGACATTAGCTGGTTTATTGAGACAAAACCAGCTAATGTCCCAAACGATTGTTTGGGACATTAGGATTCCGAGAATATTAGTAAGTATCATAGTTGGAAATTGTTTGGGGCTTGCTGGGATATTAATACAATTATCTACACGAAGTTCGTTGGGTGATCCGAACCTTTTCGGAATAGGAGGCGGCGCAGCAATATTTATTGCTGCTGGTTTCGGAGGATTATTCATAATTAGTAGTTTTTTTTCACTTATTGGCTGCATAATATCATCAACTTTAGTTGCTATAGGACTATCAATGTTGATTTCAACACCTAATCTTTCTGCAACAAAACTTGCCTTAATGGGAATAGCTGTTGCAGCTCTAACAATTTCTATTGGAATAGCAATCATTTCTCACGGCAGGGTTTTCCCTACACAAATAATTGGATTAGTTTCAGGCTCTTTCACTTCAAGCAACTGGGAAAATGTTATTTACCTTTTAATCACTTTTTCATTTTGTATAGCAATATCAATTTCTATGGCAAGTAAATTTTTTGCAATCATGCTAGGAGATATCCTTACAAAATCCCTTGGCGTCAATCCTATAAAAATTAGACTCTTCGCAATGACAATTGTCGGAATCCTATCAGGAGTATCTGTTTTTGCCGGAGGTATCATAGGTTTTGTAGGACTTGTTTCTCCTCATATTTCTCGAAGACTATTTGGAAATTCAACAATACATCTTATTATCAGTTCATCTTTGATTGGAGGACTAATCACATTATTTGCCGATCAATTGGCACGTTTATTATTTGCCCCGTCCGAACTACCTGTAGGACTAGCAACAACAATTTTAGGTGCTCCAGCGATGATGTATCTAGCTCTAAAAGTAAAATGACAATTTCAGTTAAACATTTAACCGTTGAATTAGAAGACACAAAAATATTAGACGATATTTCTGTTCAAATTCCTATCAATTCATTTACATGTATTTTAGGTGAAAATGGAGCTGGAAAATCCACTTTATTGAGTGTAATTGCTAATGAGATTTCTGACTATTCTGGATTCATATCAAAAATTAAAAAAACAGATTTGGTATATCTTCCCCAAGACTTGGAATCTCCTCCTTTTTTAACTGTATCCGATATAGTTTCATTAGGTTTCTACAATGCCAATTTGCCAAAACAGAAGATTACTTTTCTAGCAAAACAATTAATCCACAAATGTGGGATCAAAAAAATAAAAAATCAACTTTTTGAAAATATTTCGGTAGGCGAAAAACAACGCACCTGGATAGCGTTTGCACTGGCTCAATCTAAAGACTTTATCCTAATGGATGAACCGCTTTCATCCGTCGACACTAATTCAAGAAAAGATTTCTATGAACTGCTCAAAGGAATTGTTGACACAGGGAAAACAATAATACTAGTAAGTCACGACATCGAGGACATTACTCTATACGCAGATTATATTGTTAAACTGAAAAATGGTAAGAAAACATTTGAAGGTCAATCAGAGGAATTAGTATAAATATTTACTGACTGGCGTACATCATTACCCTACGTAAAACACTTTCTCCACGTGCACCAGAAAATTGCAAATCTAAATTTCCAGCTTTATCAATCAATCTAAATGAAGGCACACCTTCGACTCCATATTTCTTGGCAATCTCATTCTCTTCATCCCAACCTGTAGGAATGACAAATTCGTGTTCATTGTAAAAATTTAATGCCTCATCAAACTCTGAAAGTACCGCTATCCCAAGCACATCTACGCCCGAATCTAAAAATTCTGAATATAGAGATTCAACAACCGGCATTTCCTTTTGACAATATGGACACCATGGAGCCCAAAATACTAATAGTATAGGCTTGCCATTTTGATCCAAAACATCAAATTGAGTTTGATCGAAGAGTTCAAGAATAAATTCGGGAGCGGGATCAAGATCAGGAATTGGATAAGGAGGAGGAGAAGGAGGAGGAGGAGTGTTATTTTTAGATCCTGGTTCAGGAGTAGCACTTTGATTAGGCTCTCTAGTTGGATATGGAGTACTTGTAGGCACAGGAACAGGTGTTGATGTAGGTTCAAATGAAGGAATAATGGTAGCCAAAATACCCGGTTTTATAGTATCAGATTGATTCTGATCGGAATTGTCAATAATATCAGTTCCATCATTAGAATCAGAAACACAGCTATTCACAAATAACAAAAAAAGCAAAGTTACTGAAAAAAGTATTTTCTTATTCTTCAAATTAAATCCCTTCACTTTTATTTAATATAAGGCAAAAATTCAAAAAGTAAAATTATTTTTTTGTGGGTCTTAATAAAATGTAACTTGTTCCAGCAACTGCTAATAATAATACAGGCACCTTAAAAAATAACCATCCATATGGAGCCCAAAATACAGAAATGCTTGTAAAAATCCACATTGAACCAAGTGAAAATACTTTCGCTCTAATCGACATTGAACCCGTCTCCAGAAAATCTCTGACAGGTTCGCCAAAAAATTTATTTTGGACTACAAAATTGTAAAGCCTGGTAGATGATCTAACAAAAAAAGTAGCAGAGAGTATTAACCAAATTGTCCCTGGAAGTCCAGGAACGATAAAACCCACAATTCCTAAAGCCAAACACACTAGCCCCAGGAAAATCAATATATAACGCTTAATCCGGCGCAAAAAACCCATAATTAAATCGTATCAAAAATGAAAATCAAAATATCTATATATGACTCGAAATATCTAATAACAAACTACAACAATTATAACAATTGTTGAGAATAATTGTGAGTGAAATAGAAAACTACCCAGTGTTATTCAATCAAACCTAATTCTTTAGCCAATTCCAACGTTTCTATAGCTGTTTTCTCGTGAGCTATATCAACCATTCCTCCAAGATACGATACCGCAGCCCCTCCAGATTCCCTCACTTCCTTCATAGCATCAATTAAATCCTGGCATTCTTTAATTTCCTCTTTAGAAGGTGAAAATATCTCATTTACCGCAGGTATATGAGATGGATGAATCACTGCCATTCCAGTATATCCAATCTGCTTAGATTGAATCGCAAATCGTTTCAGTCCATCTATATCTCCAATATCCTGCCAAAGCCCAGTCACCGGAAACCTAATCCCTGCAGCTTTTGAATCCAATAAAACTTTTGATCTTAAAAATAATGTTTCTAGACCCTCTAAAGTCCACTTATAACCAACTGCTCTAGCAATGTCTCCCCCTCTTCCACCCCCAGCGCCCATATGAGCGATCCTTGATGAAGCCTTTGCTACATCATAAGCGAAACGCAAAGCATATGCTGTCTCAAGACCCGGATCTATCAGAATTGACCCAATTGGTAAACCTTTTTTTTCTTCCTCGATAGAAATCAATTCGTCCAAGCGTTTAATATCTTTTGGGCCTTCTACCATTGGCAATGAAATAGCATATAACCCTTTTTGAACCACGTTCGACAAATCAATTTGGGTCAATCCAGAACTAATAGAATTCACTCTTACTAAAATAGTCATCCCTTGATCGGAAAGTTCCCCAATCAGTCTAGAAATAATCTCTCTTGCAACTGGTTTTTCTTGAATCGGAACAGAGTCTTCAATATCCAAAATGAGTGCATCGGAAGAATACTTCGGTGATTTCCTAATCCAATCCTCTTTGTTACCAGGAACATACAATAGTGTCCTGAGAAGTTTCGGCTGATATTTCATAAAACCCTCTGAAAAAATATTATATAATTCCTCTTTTTTCTAAATCAATCAAATCATCTTCTTGCAAATTCAACAACCGTACAAAAATTTCTTTGTTATGTACTCCTAGTACTGGAGCACCATCTAACTCAGGAAGCTCTCCATATGAAAATTTTACTGGGAAGCCCGAAGCAATCCCTGGCACCGGATCTAGGTAGGAAGAACTTTTCATCGGTAAAAAGGTCTTCCTGTCCCAAAAATGAGCATCCTCAATCACTTCATCAACAGTTCTAACTACTCCAGATGGAACACCATGGAGTTCTAATAACTCCAAAGCTTCCTTTCTTGAAAAGCTGGAAAGTGATTTTTGTATCTCCTCTTTAGCATCAATGACATTTTTGTTTCTTTGATCAAATGTCGAAAAGTTTGAATCCGTTAAGAAATCAGGGCGATTCAATGCTTTTGATAATCTTTTCCATTGTTCATCACTAGCTACAGTAATAGTGATATCTCCATCAACAAGGTTATAAAGACCAGTAGGACCAGTACGAGTTCCATTCCCTTGTCTTAGCGTTACATTTTCATGTAGTAATTCTTCTAAATTATCCATAAGCATTAAAGAAGTTAGAGTATCCATCATTGACACATCAATATGCTGACCTTTTCCGGTTTTATCTCTTTCTTTTAAAGCTGCCAATATAGAGTAGCAAGCAAAAATTGGAGTTACCAAATCACCAATATAAAATCCTATACGTGTTGGAGGACCATCTGGATCCCCATTAATATCCATGATTCCGCTCATACCTTGGATTTGAGGGTCGTGAGCCTTATGAGATGCATATTTTCCTGTTTGTCCATAACCAGAAATTGAAGCATAAATGATTTCAGGATTAACTTTTGATACTTCCTGATAACCAAGTCCCAATCTAGCCATAGCGCCAGGAGAAAGATTCTCAACAAGAACATCTGACTGATTTGCCAAATCTAAAAACATCTCTCTACCGCGGTCACTCTTGAGATCCAAAGTGACGCTTTTTAATCCTTGTGATCGTTTCAAAAACCGAGTAGACAAATGTTCAGGTGAGCTTTGAATTTTTTCGTAAGCATTCTTAGAGGCAAAAGGTCCATTACCTCTAACAGGATCTCCACTTCCAGGAATCTCTACTTTGATTACCTCTGCTCCTAATCTAGCCAAATTAACCATTGTATAGGGACCAGCAAGGAAAACCGTTACACCTAAAACTCTAAGGTCTGACAGCGGAGAAAAAATGTTTGCATCATGTTCCAATTCATTCTCCTAGGAAAGAATCTTCTAAGATAAAATTTCACTAAATACTACCATAGATTTTTATGATTCTTAAAAATTGTCCCGGGAAATAACACGCCCTAGCGTCAGATTGTAGTAGATTGACTTTGATGATGAAGGCATAATCTGACATCTAAAGACGTGTTATTTAAATCCTTAAGGAAGAAGATTAGAATTCGTTGATTCTAGAATAAGATTCCTAATTCTTTCAAAATAGTCTGAGTCCCTTCCAAATCAGAAAGATCTTCCATTGATAAATCAGGAATTTTCAACTCTTCAACTGGATTCAAAAACTTGTGGACTTTCACTCCTTCAACTACAGGATACTCATATACCTGACCTGTAAAGTACTGTTGGGCCACTGGTGAAAGCATGAATTTCAAGAATTTTTCTGCATTATCTTTATTTGAAGCAGTATTTAAAATTCCCGCCCCTGCTACCATTATCAAACTTCCTGGTCCGCCATCATTCAGATATAAATTCCTAGCGTTGAAAGTATCACCATGATCAGCAATAAATCTGTGTAAATAATAATGATTTACTAATCCAATACTAATCTGTTCTTCGGCGGCAGCAGCGACTTGAGGGGTGTTCTTGGGATATACAATTGGCTCATTCGCCTGCACATCCTTCAACCATTGTCTGGTTTTTTCCTCACCCCACGCGGCTCTCATTCCAGTAATCATAGTCTGAAAAGAACTATTTGTTGGAGCCCATCCTATTTTACCCTTCCATTTCGGATCAGTTAAATCTTCAAGAGATGAAGGCAATTCAGAGTCTGGAATTGTGGCAGTATGAACAAGGGTTCTTGCCCTTCCAGATATTCCAACCCAAGATCCATCTTTAGGTTTTGCCCAATCATATGCCAAATCAGAAATGCCAGAAGGTAATTCAGACAATCTACCTGCTGCAGACATGAAACCTAATCCACCTGGGTCTTGTGCCCAATAAATATCTGCAGGGCTCTTATCTCCTTCTTCTAATATCATTAAAGCGATAGGAAATGTTTTCCCATATTTGACTTGAACATCTATGCCAGTTACATCCTCAAATTGCTCAACTAATGCCCCTACTAATTTTTCTGATCTCCCGGAATATAACACTAGTGAACCAGGGTCGGTTGGAACTTCCTTCACAACCTCTACTTCCTTGATTAGAACTTCGGGTTCAGAAGAACTTTCATTTGAACATGCTACTAAAGAGATCGCCAACAAAACCAAGAAAGCAATCAACAAGGTCGTCAATTTAAACCTTTTTTGGATAAACACTCTTACTCCTATATGCACATATATTTTTCATTTCTAAGTGTGCAGATATAAAAATAACATGTATGCACATTTTTGTAAATGTGTGCATACATTTTATTGAAGATGTATACACACATGACATATCTAAGCCTAGACTAAACCACAATGTATAGGGGGCAAATTCAAATTGAATAAATATTTTTTAGAATATAATGTGCTAAAAGTATAGTGTTAAGAAGATGGTTTCAAAAATTAGATTATGTGAAATTAATCTTCAAACAAGATTTTGAATAACTATAACTACCACTCCTCCAACCACCATTGTTGCTCCAAAAACAACTCTTTTGGTGACTTTCTCCATTTTCTGAAGAAATATATGCGTGAAGAGTATAGCCACTAATGGATGCAAGGCAATCAATGGTGATATTTGAACTACCGGGGCATGTGTAATAGCAAGATAAAATGCCGTCACTCCCCAAGTTGCAGCTACTCCTGCGAAAACACAAAAGACCCAACCATTCATACCAAATAACATTCGATCGTTCCAAACATGTCTATGGAAAATCGTTGACAAAATCGAAGCACCTATCAACATTGATAATGCGCTAACCACTAATGCAGGAACTTCATCAGAAATAATAAGTTTCCCCAAAACTGGAACTAATCCATAACAAGCAGCGGCACCAAAAGCAGAAAGATAGCCCAAAAATCTGGAGTTTATACTAATCATTGTTGTTCACTCATTATTAAAGCAATCCCGGCAGCCACTGACATAGTTGCTAAAAGAGTGAAAGCAGTTAAGTTCTCACCCCCAATTAAAATCGCAAAAATCATGGAAAATATTGGCGCTGTCCCAACAATCGGAGCAGTTTTGCTGACCCCAGACAAACTAATCCCGGTATAACTTAGTAATCTTCCAATCACGAAATTAAAAATCCCACATAATGCCAATATTGGAATTACACTAAAATTTAAAGAAATAATTTCCTTCCAATTCAAGATCATGGCAATTGTTAGCACTATTACCATCCCCGCTATTGTAGAAACTACAGCAACACTAGTTGGTCTAGCATTCTTCATTGCAATTCGTGCGAAAACCACACTCATACCAAATCCACAGGCAGCAGAAATTGCTAAAATTAATCCCAACGATCAACAGCTCCAAATTCAGAGAAAATTATCGGTTAGTCTCTCTAGTCAGTACAATAACTTTTTAATAGAATGCTTGCAAGAACAATATGGAGGGAGTTCAATGCAATACGACACAATTATTATTGGCGCTGGATCTGCCGGAGCTATCTTAGCTACCAGACTAACTGAAGATCCAGATCATTCGGTTTTGCTTCTAGAAGCAGGAAAAGATTACCCAGATTTTGATGTTCAGCCAGAAGAAGTTAAATTCCCTTTATCAAGCTCCTTCGAAAGTTTGCTAGCTAGTGAACATAACTGGAAATTTAGGGCTCGTGGAACTGATGAAGCCCAAATCGATGTGCCTCGCGGCAAAATTACTGGTGGTTCTAGTTCAATTAATGGGACAGTTTTTCTCAGGGGACTTCCTCAAGATTTTGATAGTTGGGTAGAGTTGGGAAATGATGAATGGGATTTTCAAAAACTTTTGCCTTATATGAATAAGCTGGAAACTGATCTTACATATAAAGATAATCCGGGTGATTTCCACGGTGCCGATGGACCAATTTTGTGTCGGAGATTTGCTAAAGATGAGATGGTTGAAGGCTCCAAAGCAATGATACAAGCATGTCTAGATGCAGGGCATCCCTATTGTGAAGATGCAAACTCCCCCGATACTACTGGTATAGGACCAATGCCGATGAACAATCCAGATGGGGTAAGGTGGTCTACCGCTTATGGGTATTTATCTATGTCACGAAACCGTATGAATTTAACTATAAGAGATGGCATTTCAGCAAAAAAAATAATTTTTGATACTTCTGAAGATACTCCTGTTGCTGTAGGAGTGGAAGTTGAATCTGATGGAGAAACATTCGTTGTAGAAGGGAAAGAGATCATTCTTTCTACTGGAGCAATAGGTTCACCTCAACTTTTGATGTTATCTGGTGTTGGACCTAGAGAGCATCTAAAAGAATTCGGAATTGATTGCATTTTAGACTCCCCAGGAGTGGGACAAAATCTAAGTGATCATCCATTAACCCCAATCAAATGGATAACCAAACTAGAATTCGAAACTGACCCCAACTTTCCATGGGGACAAGTAATGTTGAGATATACAGCTGATGGATCTGAATTAGAAAACGACATGATCGTTTATATGTATTCTAAAATTACTACTGTTACAGGAGAACCCAACGGCATAGGAATGGGACTGGGGTTGAATCTTGCATTATCTAAAGGTGAGGTAAAGCTAAATTCAACAGACCACACCGAGCAACCATATCTGGATTTTAATATGCTTGATGAAGAAGAAGACATGAGAAGATGTCGAGATGGAATCAGGATGCTGGTGGATTTAGAGAATAATCCCTCAATGAAAAAAATCATCGACCGAAGAATAGAGCCTAGCGATTCTGACTTAGCGTCAGATGAAGCCTTGGATCTATGGATTAGAAAAAATGTTGGAACAGGTCATCATGTGTCGTGTACTGCAAAAATGGGACCTAAGTCAGACCCTATGGCGGTAGTAGATCAATACGGTAAAGTGCATGGTATCAGCCAATTAAGAGTGGTGGATGCATCGATTATGCCAGAATGTGTCAGAGCCAACATAAATGTAACTACCATGACTATTAGTGAACGCATATCTGATTTTATAAAAACCGGAATTTAATATCTAAACTCTTTTAACTATCCAAGATATGCTTTGAAGATAGATTAAAAAAACTTGATGAAAATTCCAAATAGAATTATGGATGTTCCAAAAACAAATCCAAGAATAGCAACCAGTAAAAAAACCTTGCCGGGCCAATTTAATAACATTTTAAGGAATCGAGAGACCATAGTTTTTACTACTCACTATTAAATTAGAAAACCATCCTGAAAATTACATAACCCAGGACAAATGATGTAGCTATGCCAATTCTAATTATCCATTTGTCGCCCATAAATCCCATAGACCTTCTTTAGATTTATTCGTATTTTATGTATCTACGCTGAGATTATTTCGTAAATAATGCATACTATTTCGTAATCATACGTTAATTAAATTTTAACAACCTCTTAATATTTAAATGCAATAATGACTTTGATGCGGAAAAATATGAGGTATTAACATGCAAACATTTCTTTCAAACCACGGTACACTATTTATGGCAATTTCGCTAACATTTTTAATTTCTACTCCAGCAATTTTGACTATTTTCGCAAACTAGAATAGTCAAATATATCGATTTTCAAATGAGTTTTTAACTCCGCATCAATTTTCAATTCTTTTTTGAAATCTTTTGATATGAAATAGAAATCCTAAACATCCTCTCAATTATTTTCTTACAAACTCTGGTGAACATTTCTTCACGACAAACATGTGGTTATAAAATTAAACACAGTTGGACGCGTACTCAAAACCAACCAATAGATCACCTTGTTACAGGGTTATAAATAGTTTTAAGGCAAATTTTAAAATCAGGGATCTTTAGAAATAAATGCTCTAAAATTATCTATTATTAGCTTTTCAGTTTCGCGATAATTTGGAACAAGTTTCCACAAATTAATCTACAGGAGGTAAAAATGGGAACATATTCAAATAAATCGTTAGCTGGTTTATGTCTAATAATCGGACCTATCGTAGGAATGATTTCTTGGATGCTAATTGGCTTTGTTTTGGGCGAAGGAGACACTACTCAAGCAGCTTTCCAAGATGCTCTTTCAGGAGATTGGGAAAGAATTTTTGGAATTCTGCCGTTGTTAGGAATCTTTGCAGCATTGCATGGACTACTGGTCCTACAATCCGGAATTGGAAGTGACGAAAACGGTCATGCATTCTCTCTTCTAGGGGTAAGACTATGGGCATTCAACGTGGTTTCTGCTTTAGTCCTCATCGGATTAGCATTTGCTGGACAGGCCGCACTCGGTCATTACGTTGGTACCCTTGGAGAATTAATGGGGTCCATAGGTATCCTATTATTCGCATTAGCACTATCAACCCGTGACGACCAAAATAAGATCCTTCAGTTGATCATGGCTGTTGTGGCATTACTAGGAACAATTGTTATCGTATTATACGTCTGTGATCTAGGGGTAGACCTGGCACTTTATGATAATCTTCTTACGCCATATTACTTAGTTTGGACAATATGGTCAGTAATATTAGGTTGGAATTTGCTAAAGAAATAATTGATACTATTTAGCAATAATAAAAGAGGGAGGCAAAAGCCTCCCTCTTTTATATTGTACAAAAAACCTAGGGCTGATCACGAGTGAACACTAATTTGTCATCAGTAGAAAGAGCATCATCAAATGCATAACCACCATAGTCAAAAGTCTTCATACCCTCAACATCTTCAAGTTTATTTTTTATAATATAAGAAGACATCATGCCACGCGCGGGCTTTGCAAAAACTGCAAGGGTACGAAGCTTACCCGCTTTTCTTTCCTGGAACACGGGAGTCACAATCCTACCATTAATTGAGCTTGATTTGACTGATTTAAAATATTCTGCCGACGCCAAATTCACAACCACTTTTTCCTTGTGACTTTCTAAATCTTCATTCAGAAGATCTGTAATGGATGAAGCCCAAAAATCGTAAAGATCCTTACCCTTTGAATTTTCAAGTTTTGTACCCATCTCTAAGCGATATGGTTGTATCAAATCTAATGGTCTAAGCAAACCATACAAACCAGATAATATCCTCAAAGAATACTGAGCAAAATGAAAATCTGCATCAGAAAAAGTGTCAGCTTTCAAACCTTGATAAACTCCTCCTTGAAAAGCCAATAATGACTGTTTTGCATTTTGAGGAGTAAACGGTAAAGACCATTGTAAATTTCGATCTCGATTAAGAACAGCAAGTGACTCACTTATCTTCATCAGGGCAGACAACTGATCCTCGCCTAATTCTCTTAATCGTGTATTTAGCAGACTAGAACTCTCAAGCATTCGGGCTTGAGTAAAGTTCGAGGTAACTGAGTGACTTGTAAAATCAAGGGTTTTCGCAGGTGATAATGTAATCAACATTTCGATTATATTCCTTTAATTTTTAATCTGAATACAGCCCATCAATAAAGCAATCTTATCAAAATATTTTCAAAATGTGCATCAACTACAATTACACGGTTTTTACATCTCACCCAACAAGATTGTCATCGATATAATCAAAATTGATATCTTCTCCCAATCCTGGTGTCTGTGGCATATGCACATAACCTTCATCATCCAAATCATCAATCTTAGAATTCAACCATGGTTCAACTTCATCATAATCTATAAATGGATGTAACAAACCTCTCTCATAAAATTCACCAGGTATACCCATTGCACCCAAGACATGCAGATTACCCGAACCACCTCCGTGAACTTCCATTGCAATTTCAAATGACTCACAGAGATGCACAAGTTTCATCATAGCAGTAATACCCCCTATGTCCCCTACTCCACCTCTGCTGATATCAACTATATCTCTCTTAATCCACTCTGCTCGGGTATGAAATTTTCCTTCAGCCGTTTCTGGCCCAATCACAGGAATATCTAAATTTTTCGCTAACCATTCATAAGATGAAATACTATGTTCATCCATTGGCTCTTCAAACCAATGATAATTTAATTTTTCTAATCCTCGCCCTATATACAAAGAATCCAACCTACTATAATAATGGTAACAATCCAACATTAATGGAATATCTGGACCTACTGCCTCTCTTACTGCAGCGCATGCTGCAACATCCATTTTAGGATCTGGTGCCCACTCAATTGGCGGCTGCCAAGTATGCAATTTAAATGCTTTATATCCTCTTTTCATTGCCCAATCAGCAAAGTCTGCGTACTCTTCGGGCGTACTCAGTCCGCCTTTCAACTCATCTCCACACATAGTACTTGCGTATGCAAGTACTTTATCCCTATATCCTCCTAAAATCTTATAAACTGGGTCTCCATACACCTTACCTTTGAGGTCCCACAAAGCTAAATCAGCATGACTAACATCTGAATCTGTAAATTTCCTGATTAATCTTTGCCAATGTTTCATTGACTGCCAATGCTTTTCTATAAGCAGTGGATCTTGTCCTATAAGGATATCTTTCAACACAGTATTTACAATATTAGGATCTGCTCCAAATGAATGGCCCTCGACACCTTCATCAGTGTGTATTGTCAAAATAGTCTGTGTAGCTTCGTGCGGATCTCCAGGATGACCATGACCCTCTGCATCTCTAGACGTATTACTTACATATCTGAAAGTTTTAGTTGTAACATCCGTAATCTTCATTAATTTACCTTTCCCAATACACTAATTTTCTAATTTCCACTAATAAAATTTTCCCTATAGGTATTGATCAATACCTATTGTAACGACACTAGGATCACTGGGGAATATAAGTGTTTTTGCCCTGTCTGCACCTATAACAACTATGTCGATATTATCTCCCCCTGAAAACAATGGTGTACTAATCTCTAATCTCTCTTCTTCTGTCTTATCCCTTAACCAGTACCAGTCTTCTACAACTCTTGCATCATCAATAGGCATGAATTGAATGAATTTACCTAAGCTTCCATACGCATGCTTATGCATGAAATCCTTTGCATCCTGCTTTGACCAACCCTCAGCTCCTACTGGACCTGCTACATCAGGAGGCATAAACACTAGCCTCTGCCCTGATGCATGGTAATCCGCTGCAGCAATAGATCTATTACCAAACGTCATACCATATGCTAATGTCTTTAATAATCCATCAGCTGTCGTATTACCTTGATCTCCAACATCTAGTTCACCATCAGTAATAAAAATAGATACTGTACTTTGATCCGCAGAAAATCCTCTGTCCTCTGCAAATGATGGCCATGGACTCGCATCTTCATTCTCTGCAACACATAAAACAAACTTACGAGTGGTACCAATCGTATCCATGTCCATCTTATTTGGATACCACATACCTATATTCTTTAAACATAAATAAAACGCCCGGCCTATAACTATGTTTATCTCATTATCCCTACCAGGCCCTAACGCAGACTTACCATTAAGCCCAACCTTCTTAGCCATCGGACCATTAACCATCAACATAGGTGCATGGGGACTAGTAGACATCAGCAATGACTTGCCTCCGCTACCTCCTGTCTCAGATAAACACTTAACTGCTGCCATTATAATTGGCATATGCTCTGGCTTTGCTCCTGCCATTGCCGAATTAATCGCTATCTGTTTCACAGTCGCCAATCCAAATCCTGGTGGCATATCACACACCAAATCATCACCCGATAAACTCGTACCTGCTATCAAAGCATCTACCGCTTCACGCGTTGGAGGATAAATCGGAAGCGCATCAGACCAGTCCTGATTCGTGAACTCCACATTCATTGCATTCACTGCTTCGTAACGATCTTCACCTTCAAACCTAAGTACTTCTTCATCAACTAACCCAGAATCCCTAGACTTAGAATCCTCAATCAAACACTCAATCAATTCATCCATCACATCTTCGGTCTGTTTTACACATAAGTCTTCAGCTAAATTCCTATATATCCTAGGAACTATCACAAATTGCAAATCAGGCATACCAAAAGTGCGAGAACTAGCTATGGCATCATCCTCAAATCTACCCGAAACTATCGGGACAGCAGGCTTACCCATCTTCTCAATTTCTATCATGTCGTAGCACATCCACGACGCGCAAGTACCTCAGTCGGCCGTAGCACCTATGACTACATCACACTCCCTCGCCGCCTGCTCTACAATATGCGTCGGAGCTGGATAGTTTCCTCCAGTGTAGAAGTTGACCTTAACATCGCTATATCGCTGCTGAATAACTTCACCAGCGCGATTTAATGCTAAGTCACCGCCGTGAGTCCCGCTCCATAATAAACCAACTGTCTTTCCATCCAATGTGGATGGACGAGAGTTCGGCTCAAATACATTCATCATCCCGCGCTGTGGCGCAACAGGATTATATACTTCAAGTAAGTGCATCTATCTTCTCCTATTATTGTTCTTAGGTGATTATACTGAAATCTTTAAGGATTTTTAATACCTGAGGATTATTTACCCTTTCGGGGTAAATATCTGTCATCTGTATCAAGCATTAGAGTGAATGGACCAGAGTTATGTATCTCAACATCCATCTTACTTTGAAATTTTCCTGTTTCAATTCGTAATCCAGATTTTTGGAATGACTCAAGTACTGCATGGAAAATTTCTTTAGCATCATCAGGTGTTGCGGCCAAAGAAAAACTTGGCCTCCTACCACGACGAGTATTAGCAAATAATGTGAATTGACTAATAACTAGTAACTCAGCCTGTATATCGATAGCGGATTTCTCAAAATCTTTATCTTCAGATGGGAAAATTCTTAAATTTAGAATTTTCTCAACCAAATATTCAACATCTTCTAATGAATCATATTTTCCAATACCCACAAAAATCACAAGTCCATCACCAATTGAACTGGGATCCTCATCTACAATTTCTACTGCAGCAGCAGAAACTCTTTGGATGAGTGCACGCATTTAGTCTGATTTTGAAGAAATAGAAGGTTTGTCTGAAGATGAATTCTTCTGGGATTTCGAATCCGAAGAGTTTTTTGAAGAATCTGTCGATGTCTTGGATTCGTTGGATTTGTCTTTTGAAGATTTTTTATTGTCTGAAGAGTTAGAATCAGAATTTTCAGATGATGTACCCATGGAACTAGATTTACTGCCATAATCATTCACATACCAACCGCTGCCTTTAAAAACTACAGGAACCACATGAAATTGTCGTGTTGCAGTAGAATTACAGTCAGGACAATCGGCAACAGGTTCGGAATCGAAACTTTGCCTCAATTCAAATTCATGATTACATGAGTCGCATTGATAATCATATCTTGGCAAATCAATCTCTCCAATTAAAAATAAGGAAGCTTTAAAAGCGTCCAATATCATAATAATTTAGCACCGCGACTTCTAAAATGTCAACTTAATTGATCTAGTTATTGATATTAAAGTTCATCATTTCTTGACATTAATACAAACCAAACCATATACTCATTCCAGATGTAAAATTCATTACTTAAACTCCGATATTTCCTAAGGGAGAGATCATTGTCCAACACTATTGAACAACAATTAATGGTAGATTTGAAACAATCTATGCTCGAAAAAAATGAGATCAAAAGAGAAACAATAAGGTATCTACGCTCAGAGATACATTATGCCAAAATAGCCAAGCAGAAATCTCTAAATGAGACCGATATAATTGATGTTCTAAGCAAACAGGCACAGCAGAGAAGAGATAGTATAGAAATTTATAGAGATGCTGATAAAAACGATCTTGTTACAAAAGAAGAAGCTGAACTAGAAGTAATATTATGTTACCTACCTCAACCGCTGACAAGGACAGAACTCGAAGAAATAATCTCAGAAGCCATACAAGATTTAAATGTATCAAGTATGCAAGACATGGGTAAAGTCATGAGTAATGTCATGCCTAAAGTAAAAGGTAAAGCTGAGGGGCGTGAAGTGAGTGAAATTGTAAACTTCTTTCTAAAGAAAAATAACGATTCGGATTAATAACTTGCGTTTTGGAATTGTAGTCTTCCCAGGAACTTGGAGTGATACAGATTGTTACCATGTCATTTCGGACACTCTTAAACAACCAGTTCAGTATATTTGGCATGAAGAGTCTGACTTATCTGATTACGACTGTGTCATTTTACCCGGTGGGTTTTCTTATGGTGATTATTTAAGGCCGGGTGCTATCGCACGTTTTTCCCCAGTTGTTAATTCATTAAAAAATTTCGCAGATGATGGAAATTTAGTTTGGGGAATTTGCAACGGATTTCAAATTTTATGTGAATCCGGACTTTTACCCGGAGCTTTGATAAATAATGATGTATTACAATTCAGATGCCAAGAAACATTTTTGAAGGTTGAATCTCAAAAAAATCCTTATACGAAAAATCTTGCAGACAAAGAAATTCTTCAAATACCTATTTCACATGGGCAGGGGAATTATTTTGCAGATGAATCAGTAATAAATGAACTTGAAACTCAAGATAGAATAATTTTTAGATATTGTTCTCCAGAAGGGGTTGTAGATGAAAACTCCAACCCAAATGGATCTATAAATAATATTGCAGGAATAATTAACCAACATGGGAACGTATTGGGAATGATGCCACACCCTGAAAGATGCTGCGATCCAATATTAGGAAATACTGACGGAAAACTACTTTTTGAAAGTGTGATGCAATTTTCTAAAATTGCATCCTCGTAAGGTCACTAATAGTTCGAATTTTAGTCTCGGAGAAAATATGTCAATCATTACAGACGAAATGCTAAATGAGCTGGCACTTAAGAAATCTGAATTCTCTACAATCATTCAAATGCTAGGGAGAGAACCAAACCCTTTAGAATTAGGCTTATTTGGATCCCTTTGGAGCGAGCATTGTGGTTACAAACATTCCAAACCTCTCCTTAGGATGCTCGGAAGTGATAGTAAAAGACTCCTTGTCAAACCTGGGGAGGAGAATGCTGGAGTAATTGATATAGGAGATGAATTCGCGATCGCTTTCAAAATCGAATCACACAATCATCCAAGTGCTGTAGAGCCATATGAAGGCGCAGCTACTGGAATTGGAGGAATAGTTAGAGATATTTTTGCGATGGGAGCTCGTCCAATCGCATTGATGAATTCACTAAGATTTGGTTCACTCGAAAAACCTCAAAATCAATATTTGTTCGAAGGTGTTGTTTCCGGGATTTCAGGATACGGAAATTGTATTGGAATACCAAACGTAGGAGGCGAAACTATCTTCGATGATTCATATAATTCAAACCCATTAGTCAACGCAATGTGTGTAGGATTATTAAAGCACGAAGAGCTAGAAAGTGCGTCCGCAGGAAAACCTGGAAATTCAATAATTTTAGTTGGAGCAGAAACAGGTAAAGATGGGATACATGGTGCATCCGGACTAGCATCCCAATCTTTCGAAGGTGACCAAGAACAAAGAGCTTCAGTACAAGTCGGAAACCCATTTTTGGAAAAGATATTAATTGAAGCTTGCCTAGAAGCTTCCTCAACAAATTGCCTAGATGGAATGCAAGATTTGGGTGCAGCAGGACTAACAAGTGCAGCAATAGAAGCTGCTTCAAAAAGTAACTGTGGATTAGATATAGACATTAACCAGGTCCCCTGTAGAGAAAAAAATATGACACCATACGAAATCATGTTGTCAGAATCGCAGGAAAGGATGCTACTTTTCTCTGAACCAAAGCATCTCCCAAAATTAACAGCCATTTTCAACAAATGGGGATTGCAAATAACTGAAATAGGCAAAGTAACAGATACGGGAAATGTCAGAATTTCAAATCATGGACACATAGATTGTGATGTTCCAATAAAATTTTTGACCTCTCCTCCAGAATATAGACTCCAAGGCATACAGCCGAAATGGATTGAATCTGCTCACAAATTTGATTTTACTACCCTCGAAATCCCAATGGCTACTCCCTCCTCTATCCTTGGAAAAATACTGTCATCCCCAAATATCGCATCAAAAGAATCTGTCTTCCAACAGTACGATCATCAAGTACAAACCAATACAGTACTGAAACCAGGTCATGACGCAGCAGTGCTACGGATAAAGGGTACTACTCGCGCAATCGCATTAACAACTGATGGAAACGGTAGATACTGTTGGCTTGACCCATTTGAAGGAGGGAAAATTGCTGTAGCAGAAGCATGCAGAAACTTATCCTGCAGTGGAGCACAACCAATCGCTTTGACAGATTGTTTAAATTTTGGGAATCCTGAGAAACCAGAAATTTATTACCAATTGGAAGAATGTATTAAAGGAATCGCAGAAGCCTCAAAAGCCTTTGAAGCTCCTGTCGTTAGTGGAAATGTTAGCTTATATAACGAATCTGATGGAAGTGCTATTAATCCCACGCCTATTATTGGAGCTTTAGGAATAATTGATGATGCCAATTTAACTACGCAAATTGGATTTAGAAATGAAGGCGATATCGTGTTCTTATTAGGTTCTGACGAACTTTCTAACGACCCATCTTCATTATCCGGAAGTGAGTATCTTAAAATAATCCATGGGATAGTCGCAGGGAAAATCAGTATAAATTTAGACTTGGAATCACAAGTTCAAAATGCTTGCCGGGACCTCATAAAAAATGGAAGCCTTAATTCCGCACATGACTGTTCAGATGGCGGATTAATAGTTGCCTTAGCAGAAGCATGTATAGAAGGAAATATAGGTTTCAATTTCGATTTTAATTTACCAAAACGATGGGACGCCGCATTTTTTGGAGAAGACCAATCAAGGATTGTTGTTTCCACATCTCAGGGGAATTCTGGAATCCTTCGGAGATACTGTGATTCAATCAACCTACCTTATACAACATTAGGAAAAGTAACAGGTAAAAACTTCAACATAGGTGATCTAATCAATTTGTCCATATCTGATTTAGAATCAATGTGGAAAAACAATTTAACAACTTCCACTTAAAATCAATTTGGCTTTGAAATCATTTTTTCAGCTCTTTGTATATCTGAAATCACCCTATCTTTCCCAAGAATTTCTAAACTTCCAAATAATGGAGGGGAAACTTTCAACCCACTTGTGGCAACACGAATCACTCCTAACAGTTGGCCCACTTTATAACCTGAAGATTTTGCCAGTGCCCGCAATTCAATTTCCAAGAATTCTGAATCAAATGAATTTACTTGGCTAAATTTTTCCAATATTAACTTCAAAATATTTTGAGTGTCAGACTCACTTAAACCCGATTGAATGAGTTCAGATACTTCATACGGAAAATCATCTTGGAAAAAAAATGGAACCAGCGGAGCAGCATCTGCTAATGTTTTTAATCGATCTCGGATCAGCGGAACAATTTTTGAAACAAGCTGTTTGTCGGGTTTACCTGATAAAAACTCTGGGTTATGTTGTTCCCAATAAGAAATCAGATAATCTGCCAATTGATTGTCAGTAAGCTGCCTAATGTAGTGTCCATTCATCCAGTTTAATTTCTCAACATCAAAAATAGCTGGCGATTTTGAAACACGTGCCAATGAAAACTTTTCTACCAAATCTTTAATAGAAAACAACTCTGTCGATCCATCCAAAGACCATCCAAGTAGACTTAAGAAATTAAACAAAGAATGTGGTAAATATCCTAATTCTCTGAATTCAAGTGCGGATGTTGCACCGTGCCTTTTACTTAGTTTGGTTTTATCCGGCGCATTGATTGTTGGCAAATGGGCTAAATAAGGCATTCCCCAGCCGAATGCTTTATAAATTTGAATGTGTTTTGGAACACTAGACAACCATTCTTCAGATCTAATCACATGAGAAATTTCCATTTTATAATCATCTACAATATGAGCCAGATGATAAGTGGGAAATCCATCTGATTTTAAAATCACAAAATCTCCCTGAAGACGATTCTCAAATGAAAGATCTCCACGGATCAAATCATTAAAATCTGTTAACCCATCTTTGGGCATCGCAAAACGCACAACATAGTCTTTTTGATTAGGAGTTTTTGCATCAGAATTATCTAAATCCCTACATTTCCGATCATAACCGGTGAAATCAGGATTTTTCTTATTGTTGTTTCGAAGTTCTTGCAATCGTTCAGTAGAACAAAAACATTTATATGCGTGCCCAGTTTCAATTAATTTTTCAGCATAAAAAGAATATATATTCAATCGCTCAGATTGAATATAGGGCTGAAACGGACCACCCAAATCTGGGCCCTCATCCCAGTCGAGTCCCATCCAAGTAAGAGTATCAAAAATTCTTTCAACTGAACCCGGGATTTTTCTTGATTGATCAGTGTCCTCAATCCTTAAAATGAATTTTCCAGAATTATTTTTTGCAAATAACCAAGTAAAAATAGCAGTCCTCACATTACCTACATGAGGATCTCCTGTAGGACTGGGAGCAAATCTGACTCTCACTTCAGGATTCTTTGCATCAAAAGTATTCATTAAATAATCATATCCTTAATCTTCCCGTTCGAAGTGATTTTATCTAAAAACAAGCTCAGGTCACTAGGTAAATCACAGTACAATTTAACTAAATCTCCATTTCTCGGCAATTTAAACTCAAGCCTTGACGCATGCAAAAATTGCCTCCCAAGAACAGACATACTTGATCCATACAAATCGTCCGACACAACAGGATGCCCAATTGAGGCAAGGTGAACCCTGATTTGATGGGTGCGACCGGTGATTAAATCAATTTCTAATAATGAACAATCGTCAAACGCTTCCACTATTCGATAAAATGTCTTAGCAATTTTACCATTTGATAGTATCGCCATTTTCTTGCGGAAATTTGGGTGCCTTCCAAGAGGCGCTTCAATGTAAGCTTCAGAAGATCTTGGAACTCCGTGGACCAACGCAGTATATGTCTTTTTAACATTTCTAGATTTGATCTGCGATGAAATGAATTCGTGAGCTTTATTGTTCTTTGCAACAATTATCAATCCACTTGTATCTTTATCGAGCCTATGCACTATTCCTGGTCTATTACTTTGAAAATCAGATTGCGATTGATCAAGCATTGAAAGGACCGCATTAACAAGGGTCTTATCTGGATGACCTGGACCAGGATGAACAACTAGACCATGAGGTTTGTTAATAACAACAATATCAGGATCATCAAAAATCACTTCAAGTGGAATTTCTTGAGGCATATGTGAGGATCGCACCTCTAGAGATGGGGAAACTTTGATTGTTTGCCCCTTGACCACCTTCATAGATGCTTTGCTGTGCAATCCATCTAACAAGACTTTTCGATTAGAAATTAATCTTTGAATTTCAGAACGTGAAAGGTCATCACATTTCTCAGCAATATAAGTATCTAAACGCTTTCCAGTTTCTTCGACCAATAGAGAAAAATCTGTCATATTAAATATTTACTCATCTGCAACATGGTTTTTAGAAGAGGACAAAAATTCATTAAGAACGAATTTAATCACCAGGATTGTAATCCCTACTGAAATGGCAGAATCAGCAACATTAAATATTGGCCATGGTCCCACATCAAAAAAATCAACTACTTTACCCTGAGTCACTCTTCCCCAAAGATTACCTAATGCCCCTCCTAAAAGCATTCCAATAGATATTCGCAACAAATTATCATTCATTGCATATTTCCTGTAGAAATAAATCAAAAAGACTATGGCAAACACAGAAGCAATTATCAAAAATGTCGTAGCACTTTGTAATAACCCGAATGCAGTACCGGAATTTGTATGGTATGTGATTCGGAAAAATCCTTCTACAGGCCAAGATTCACCAAGGAAAAATGTTCTTGAAATAAAATACTTGCTGAAGAAATCTAGGCCTAAGACTACCAAGATTACTGAAAATAGTAAGTAGTCACGAAACCAGGGGATTTGACGGTTTATAGAATAATCATATTTTGTAAAAAGAAACTTTTTGATAGACAAATTTATTTTCCCCACCTGACCAACATGATTCCATCACGCACTGGTAATAAAACATGTTTTACACGATTATCTTTTAAAATATGTTCATTAAAGCGTCGTAATGGGTTTGGTTCAGAATCATCCAATACCCGACCACTCCATAAAACATTATCAACCGCCATTATCCCATGTGGAGCCAGCAATGGAAGTGCGGCCTCATAATACTCAACATACGGTTCTTTATCAGCGTCAATAAAAATCACATCGAAAACGCCCTCCAATGTTTCTAATGTTTCTAATGCAGGAGCTAATTCAACCTTGATTTTATGTCCATTCGGACTTTTCCTAAAAAAGTCCTTAGCCAATTTTGTAGTATCAGGTTCGATATCACAAGAAATAAGTTCCCCATCTTCTGGCAAAGCATCAGCCATCATTTGAGCACTGAAACCAGTAAAAAGACCCAATTCTAAAACTCTCTTGGCATTAGTCGCCCAAACTAACATCTGCAATAACGAACCTTCAATAGGACCACTAATCATCTGATAAGACTCTGACGTCTTTTTTGTTACTTCAATTAATTCGTTCAGATAATCAGGCAATTTTGAAGTATGGTTGATAGAATAATTATCGATTTCTTCTGACACTAATCTAAGCATAATAGATTCCTCCAAAAAATTTATCTATGTTTGACGAAATTTTTGACCTCGATTCAGGACGTTTTTAAGTTTTCCCAAATCCCACGCTTCCAATTCATATCCGATAGGCTGAGGTGCGTGCGAATGATTTGACAGTAATTTCTGAACATCTGGACAAATATAATATCCATTAAAAGTTTGACGTACCAAAAATGTAAAAAATACAGGAAATCTCTTTTCAATATAAACCAGTACATTCTCTTTTTCAAAATCAGACAATTTTTCGAAGTTAGATGTGTATTGATTGTTAGAATAAATTTGCAATTGTGCCAAACCATCTAAAAATCGCCTTCTAGCGCTAGTATCTGATGACAATCTGGTCTCTACCCATGTGTCTACTCCTACCGATCCTGCAGACGGCATATCATCAGAAACTGGAATAATGCAATCTAAGATCGATATCACTAGATCCCTTTGTTCGGAAGTAAAAATTGTCTCTATTTTACTATCGCCCATCATCTTCTCCTTAGCATTAAAGATTTCTTGAGTTGCTATTTAATTGATCTGCAACATATAAAGCTAATGCTTGAATTGTAGTCGTAGGATTAACTGCTGCACTTGTAGTAAAAATACTTCCATCAATTACATATAAATTTTTAACCTCATGTGTCTGACCAAAAGAATTGACCACAGAATTTTCTGGGTCATCTCCCATCCTTGCAGTACCCATCAAATGCCAGCCCGATGGTCTAGTAATGTGATCAATAAAAACTTTTGACCCACCTGATGCTTCAATCGCTTCTTTGGTCTTTTCTTCTGCGAAATTCATCATCTTTTCACTGTTTTCACTAAGCGTATATGAAACTTTTGGAGCTGGAATTCCATCATTATCAGACAAATTGGTATCCAAAGTTACTCTATTATGGAGTTCTGGCAAGTCTTCACCAAGTATTCCATATGTTATACATCTTCCGTATCTCTCTTTAAAAATCTCATGATGATTTTTACCCCATGGCACAGAGGAACCTGAAGAATCTCCGATACCCAAAGTAGTCGCTACAGGAGTTGATGGGGAACGTGTTCCACCCATTTGAAATCCTCTGACAAATCCCCTAGTTTCATCTGTTTCATAAAACTCATGAGATCCTACAGTAGATGCGATAGGTCCCTTAAAAGATTCCAAATCTTCATCAAAGACTCCCATAGCAGTAGATAATGGATGAAACATTAAATTTCTTCCAACAGTATCATTATTGTTTGCAATTCCATTAGGAAATAATGAGGACTTTGAATTCAGCATTATTCTGGGAGTTCCAATTCCATTTGCCGCCAATACAACAATATTTGCCTTAATCTCCTGTATAGCATTATTTTCATCATAAAATATCACTCCATCAGCGAGACCTTGTTTGTTAACGGTAATTTCGCGAACCCTACAGTTTGTCCTAAGATTTGCACCCAGTGAAATAGCCTTAGGCCAATAAGTGACGTCAGTACTCGCCTTAGCAGAAATGTAACAACCCATCTCACATGGGCCACAATTATTGCATCCAGGACGACCGTCATATGAGACAGAATTTATAGCAAAATCAATAGGCCACCAATGCCAACCTAATCTTTCAAATCCAGCCGCCACCTTCTCACCAATCTTACCCAATGGCAGCGGGGGTAAGGGAATTTGAGATTTTATATTTGAAGATCTAGCAGGATAAGCTGGATTTCCTGAAACACCTGAAACCCCCATCATTCGATCATTTAAATCATAATATGGTTCTAATTGTTCATAAGATATAGGCCAATCATCTGCAACTCCATCAAGGGAATGAACACGAAAATCAGATGGGTGAAATCTGGGAAATACAGAGGTCCAATGGATAGTACTACCACCAACTGCGTTATACATTAACGGAGAAATAGGCGAATCATCCTCATTCACAGGATAATCAGACTTCAATCCCCGAACATTGGGATTTGCATTAAAGTCAGTTTGCTTATGAATTTCCCATTCAAGAGTATCAGTAGTGTAATCAGATGGTTTAAGCCAATCTCCCTGTTCTAAACAAACTACTTGAAAACCTAAATCCGCCAGTCTCCAAGCAAAGGCACCACCAGAAGCTCCAGCTCCTATAATTACCACTTCGACTCTGTCCAAGTTTTTAACCATTAGACTCCCCTATTCAAAATGATTTGTACTCAAAATACTCATTGGTAAAATTATTATCCCCATATTATTTAGGTCATATTAAAATAACAAGTTCTTTAAAAATTTGTTTTTCTTCCGCTATAGACTAAAATGTAATTCTGTAGAACAATATCCAAATTAGAAAATCCAAACCAAAAAGCTTTTAGGAGAATGCAATGGCAAAATTCAAAGTTGTGACACAAAAACCAGCAGGGGTAACTTTTGACCTTGCAGACTCACAATTTACATTAGAAAGACAATCTTTAGATCCAATTAATGCAGAAATCGTAGTCATAGATGCAAACTCAGAGGAAGAATTTATTGCAGAAGCAAAAGACGCAGATGCTCTAATTGCAAGAAATCGAAAGATTACCCGTAATATTATTGAATCATTAGATAATTGCAAAATCATTTCCTTGGGCAGTGTTGGAGCAGATACTGTGGATATTGCAGCTGCCACCGATCATGGAATTCCCGTCACCAACGTACCCGACACTTTTATTGAAGAAGTTGCTGATCACACCATGATGCTTCTACTCGCTTGTTTCAGAAGACTCAACGTGATGGATGACATGGTTCGCACAGGCAGATGGACGGAAGGTAGACCACTATTATCAGAGTTCCCCAGACTATGGGGGCAAACACTAGGATTTATTTCATTTGGGCACGTTGCACGTGCTACAGCAATCAGAGCAAAAGCATTTGGTGTTCACATGATTGCATTTGACCCATATATAGAAGAACTAATGATGACCGAATATGGAGTAGAACCAGTAAGTAGTATGGAAGATCTTTTAGGGAGATCAGACTTCGTTTCAATGCACGCCCCTTCAACACAAGAGGTCCATCACATGATGTCAACGAATGAATTTAAATCTATGAAGCCGACTGCCTTATTTATAAACAATGGGCGTGGTCCAACAGTTGATGAAAAGGCACTAATTTCTGCACTGGAAAATGGTTGGATAGCTGGCGCTGGACTAGATGTTTTAGAACAAGAACCGCCTGACCCTGAGAATCCACTCCTTCATATGGAGAATGTAATCCTTACACCTCACGTAGCATCAGCATCTCAACGTATGGCACCTGAAACCAGAAGGCGTGTAGGGCAAGAAATTTCTCTTGTTTTAACCGGTCGCTGGCCTAGAACATGTGTCAATCCATCAGTTTTAGCTAATACAAATCTAATCAGATGGCAACCATACTCAATGGGCAGAGGCCCTGGCTCAGGGTAGAGTAATAGGAAAATCTATCTAATTTATCGACTGCTGGAACTTTTTTTTAGGTTTTGTACTTGTTGCAACAATGACAAAGGCCATTATAGACACTGCTGCAAGCACGAAAAATGCTATGTCATAATTGTTGCGATAGTCAAAAATTACTCCTGAAATTATTCCACCGATTGCCTGACCAAGTGAAACAAAAATCTCTGTAAATCCTCGAATTTGACCTAAAGATTTTCGGCCGAAGTAATTAGCAATAGCCACGGGAGGAACAACAAGCATTCCTCCTAAAGCCACCCCAAAAACTGAAGCATATATCCATGCTTGCGTGAAATTATTTATCGATACAAACAATAACGATGAAGTACCCATTATAAAAGCAATAATCATATAGCAAATTTTCTCTCGCATCCGCTCAATCAACCATCCAAATATCAGCCCTCCAATACCAGTAAAGACGGCATTCAAGCTAACTCCAATTGCTGCTCTAGTCGAGGAAAGTCCTATATCTTGAAAATAAGCAGCCATATGAACATTTATACCACCGTGAATCACATAAAATAACCCGGCGGCAATAGCGAGTTTCCATAATGTAGAAGTGTTTATTGCTTCAGACAGTGTCCAATAAGTTTCTTTCTTCAGAGGGACATCATTATCAAATTCATCCTCTTCTATATTTTTTTGACCGTCAGGATTTAGAGAAATCGATTCAGGAGTTTCTGCAATCAAAACATAAACAGGAATCAACGATACAAACCAAACAATGACTCCTAGCAAATGCCAAGCTACCTGCCAACCATAAATCGCAATAATTATAGAAGCCAGTAATGGAAAAGCTGTCATCCCAACAGAGTGACAAAAAAACAAAATTCCATTTGCCCTGCCCCTCCACTTAATAAACCACCTTGAAACCACCACTGTAGAAGTCAGTTGAATAGGACTATTGAAAAGAATTCTGGCAAAACCAAAAGTGATATAAAAAACTAGAGGTACTGTTGCCCAACCTGTCAAAAAAGTGCTTAAGCCTAGCAAAAATACACATATAGTCAAAACAAGCCTCGCTCCGAATCTGTCAACACACCATCCGATGAATGGGGCTATCAATGACGAAGCTAAAGCCCCAAAACTTGCAGCGCCTACGAGGAGAGTCCTACTCCAACCTAAATCCTGAGACATTGGATACATGAAAATTGCCAAAATCAAGCTTGAAGCAGCATTGCGTACTACCATACTGGAACCTGCAGACCCTAGAACAATCCATCCGTAAAAAAAGGGAACTCTTTTAGATAAATAAGATGCAAAATTCAAAAGTATAGATCCTAAAATTCACGATACTATCCTAAAAACACTTACGTGGCTCTCAAGTGTTTTTATTCAGAATATCATTTATTATAGATATTAAATATCGGATTAAATAATCAAAATCGGTTCATCAAATGAAAAACATCGCCTCTCAACATTTCGAATGCACTCAGTGCAAATCAAAATCCTTCCCAAATATGACTGATTTATTTTGTTGTAAGTGTCATAACCCACTAAAACTATCCAGCATTTCATTCGAAGACTACCCATATCAAGGCAAACATCCTCAGAGCAATTATTTCTCACAAAAATACAGATTGAAAACTTTGTTTGGCGAAAACATTGTTACACTGAATGAGGGGAATACTTCCATAATTCCACTCAAATCAGTGTCTAACTTTGTCGGGATCAAACATATTGATGCAAAATTAGAATTTCAAAATCCAACTGGATCATTTAAAGATCGTGGTACTTCTTTAATGATTTCAGCTGCAAAATTCTTCGGAGTCAGACGTCTAATTGAAGATTCATCAGGTAATGCAGGGGCATCAATTGCCGCGTATTCAGCTAGAGCAAACATTGAAGCTCACATTTTTGTTCCCACAAATGCTCCAAAGGCTAAAATTAATCAAATAAAAAATTATGGAGCCATAATTCACCCTATAGACGGAACTCGTGAAGCCGTCGCAAACGAAGCGAGTTCATACTGTGAAAAGTCTAATTCTACCTACGCTTCGCATAATTTAAGCCCGTTTTTCAATGAAGGTACAAAATCTTTTGGATATGAGCTCCTTTCAGATTATCATTCTAGAACGTTTCCTGATCATATAATTATTCCTGTCGGCAATGGCTCATTATTCAATGGAACGTGGAATGGTTTGGTTGAGGCTAAAAAATATCTCTCTTCAGATGTGAAGCTTCCAAAACTACATTGCATCCAATCAAATATTACCATGCCAATCGTAGAAGCCTGGGGGGGGATTCCTATTCAAAATAATACTCATACAAAAAAATCAATAGCCGGGGGGATTTCAATAAATTCACCCTCCAGAATCAAAGAAGTCTTGAAAATTATCAATGAATCCAAAGGATCTGCTATTTCTGTTAAGGAGTCAGAAATTCTTGACTGGTACTATAAGTTACCCAAATTAGAAGGTGTCTTTTGCGAACCCACTTCAGCCACAGCATTAGCAGGACTCGACAAACTAGTAAAATCGGGGGCTATCAAGACATCAGAAAAAGTATTAATCCCCATTACTGGCAGTGGATTGAAAGACTTTATAGATTAATGATCAACATCATCGGCATCACCGCTACTGATAAACTGTATAAAAGTAATATTAAAGGTTAAAAAATGAGTTGTTTAAACAACAATCCAGATCTGAATATAAACTCAGATACTATGTACGATCGAGTAGGTGGGCAACGTTTTTTCATAGAATTAGTTAACAAATTCTATGATTTTGTGGAGTCAGATACATTATTAAGGCCTATGTATCCTACAGATCTAAATCCTGGTAAATCATACTTAGCTGGATTCCTATCTCAATACTGGGGAGGTCCGACTAATTACTCCGACGAGCGAGGTCATCCACGACTAAGAATGCGCCACGTAAAATTTTCTATAGGACACCAAGAGAGGGATGCTTGGATTCAGCATATGAAAGCTGCCCTAAATTCAATGAATATCTCTGATGAAGATATGAATACCATGGAAATTTACTTTGAAAATACTGCAACAATGATGCTAAATCGGTGAATCCTTATTGGATTAATATCAAGATGTTCCAATCTTTCTTTCAAAACTGTGCTAAACAGCAATAGAATGTGACAAAATATTGTATTATGCGCGAGACTTTTGGTTGAGTAGATACCCGTGCCAATTTATTTTTTATAAAAGGCGCGTGTATAATTCCAGCATTATGGAGTTCGAATTATTATGATTACGGCTTACCTAGTTTTAGGGATTACAGCGACGGCATTCTTGATTTGGAAGATTCTTAAGAAACCTCCACCACCAAAGCAACCATCGAACCCTCGTGGTGAACCAGCTAAGCAGATTCCTTCTGAGGCTTGGACCTGCTCCGAATGCGAGACTGAGAATGATGGTCTATGGAAGTTATGTACTGATTGTGGAGCTAAGAAATAGGGACTTGTCTCAACAGAACATAAGTGCTACTACTTAGAGATACAAAAGTATTTAAGAATTTACTGATTTGAGGTGTAATTGCATCCTGGCCAGGTGGTACAAATCTAGGTACGTTTTGATGTGCCTGATGAGAGTTACAGGGTGTTACCGGTATCTATAGGGCTCAATTAATTATCATTATATTTAGAAATTGCTGCTTCAAATCCCGAAAGAGAACCCTCTAAAATTGAATCTTCTAAGCAATAAGACAATCTAAAATATCCAGGCAGGCCGAATCCCGTTCCAGGAACCACTAATACTTTGTGATTCAAAAGTTCTTCGGTGAATTTGACATCATCTTTGATTGGAGAACGAGGAAACATATAAAAAGCTCCATTTGGTTTAACAACTTTATATCCCATTTTAATCAATTTGGGATACAAAAAATCGCGCTTCTTTTGATATTCACCAACATCAACCGTCACTGATTGCAAAGACTCAACAACATGCTGCATCAACGCGGGCGCATTTACAAAACCTAAACTTCTATTGCAAAAAATTAAAGCATCGATCAATTCAGTCTTATCATCAATATTTGGATGCACTGCTATATATCCAATTCTTTCACCAGGTAATGCAAGATCTTTAGAATGCGAAGTAGCAACTATATATCTATTATGCAACTCAAAAACGTTTGGATACTCTAGATCATCAAAAATAATTTTTCGGTAAGGCTCATCACTTACTATATATATTTCTGAATCAAATCTTTCTTCTGCTTCATGAACCAGATTCACAATTTCTTCGATAATATCTTTAGGATACATAACACCTGAAGGATTATTAGGAGAATTTATTAATACAACTTTTGTATGTTTGTTCAATGATTGTTGAAAAGATTCTACGTCTGGCAAAAAGTCACTGCTTGGAGCAACAACTCTGCAACTACCTCCATGATTATCAACATAAAGTCTATATTCTACAAAAAATGGAGAGAAAATCACTACTTCATCTTCAGAATCCAGCAGTGCTTTGAAAATTACATTCAATGCGCCTCCCGCACCCACAGTCATTATAATATCGTTAGCTTGAAAGGGGAAATCAAATTCTTTTTCAAGTGACGTCGCTACAGCATTTCTAGTTTCAAAATAACCCGCGTTGGGCATATATCTGTGCATTCCTGGATTAGGTGAAGAAACCAACATGGTAAGTTTTTCATAAAACTCTTTGGGAGGCTGCATAACAGGATTACCTAAAGACAGATCAAAAACATTCTCTGAGCCAAATTCTTCTTTCAACTTGATTCCGTCTTCAAACATTCTCCTAATCCATGACCCCTGCTCAACTGCGGCTCGAACTTTTTTAGATATTGGCATATTCTTCTCCAGTCTCAATACTCCCAAGCTATCAGAAAATCTACTTAGATTTCAAATTGAACTTGACAGGCGACTCACCTCTATATAATCTGAATAAACTGGGCCTGTAGCTCAGTGGTAGAGCGGTCGGCTCATAACCGATTGGTCGTAGGTTCGAACCCTGCCGGGCCCACCAACCTAATCCATTGAAGTATTTTTAACGCCATATTAATTGAAAAGAAATACTTAAAGCAAATAAAAAAATTAGACTAGAAGCCTTTGTCAAAACTTTCCATAACACAAAAATATCGATTAATCCTAACAATATTTTGTTGCGTGATTTTCATTCTACTATCAAATAGTACTGTATCTGCACAGGAACGATCTGACCTTGAAAAGGTTATTTTTTCTGGTGATGTTGACGGGAAAACAGTATTGATTTCCGTAATCCCTACTACTCCTCTTGTAGGAACAATTTTTTTCAGTATAGATTTGTCCAAACCTGCTAACAACTCACCAATTTCTGATGCTACAGTAAAGTTAATTTTAGGGACAAGTGATGAATATATATTCGAATCTTTTGCTTTGTCCAATCCGGAGAAACCTGGAAACTACATTGCTAATCTAACTGTAGACCATGCAGGTGAATGGACAGCTTATGTCAAAATCGAAGAATCAAATGGGAATAAAACTCAACTTGAAATACCTTTGACAATCGAAGGTTCTCCATTAACTGCTGGCTTAACAGGAACTATTTTATGGGCAATAATCTTTTGCGTAATTGTCTCAATTGGATTTTATATTTGGAGAAACGCCAAAACTCCTAGTTATATATCACAAAAGTAGTGATGTTTTTGAGTGCTTGAGCGCAAATCGAACAAAAATCTCAGTATCTCCCAAAAAAGATCCCCTAATATATTGAGAAATGACTCAGAATTTGAAATTCTTAACCTAATATAATGTAGTGAGAAAAAATGCTCCAAACAAAAAAAAATATTATTTGCCTACTTATAATAGTAATAGCGATCATTTTGGCTAAAGAAATTGGTACTTTTTCGTTAGCATCTGCGCAAGATTCCAATCAGCCTGTCGCAGTGTTTTTAATTGACCACGAAGGTAATTCTCGACCTGCAGGTAATAACGAACACATAGAGTCAACTATAGATCTGGTGAATTCATCGACAAACTCCGGATATCTGATGTACATAGACGCTACAAATCCATCCAACACAATTGGTCCGATCACATCTAATCAAGATTCACAAACATCTTTTAAATACTCAGTTTATGACAGTATCGAGACCGCTAGGCTAATGCCTCCACCCTGTCCAGGATGTCCAAACGTTGGTGAAAAAACTGATTATGTTTTCGCATTAGCATCAACCTTCAATGTTTTATCTAACCAAAATGCGCCACCAGGCAGCACTGTCTATCTTCTTTCAAGTAATGACAATACTTTTAACACCCTATCAATCCAAGAATCTATAAAACCAATAGCTAGATTGTATTATAGAAATGGTTGGGGAATTACAGGAATTATCCTTCCCGGTTCTTCAGAATCGTTATCCAATGTTTTTGAAACAATTACCAAAGAATCTAATGGGTTTTCAATTAACTTGGGCGCTGAAAATGGATATCAAGAATTCGTAACAAAATTAAATTCCGACCAGTCCGAATTTGTTCTTTCAGAAATGAACCTTGCCGAAGCACAAGAGCGGCAAAAGTTCGAACAAAGTATTTCCATAGCCCCTGGAACATCAGAATTCTTCCTGTTCGGCGTCAAAGAAAACTTTAATACGGAAATACACTTAAGCGATACGGATGGAAAACTTATTGAATCATCAAGCACTTCCGTACAATTCGACGGCTCAAAATATTTTACCAAGTGGCGAATTACAGATCCCAATCCCGGAATATGGATTGTAGGAAAGAAAGGTGTCCCAGGCAAGATTTCCCTTTGGAGCCGCACAGAAAGCAAATACAAATTATCTATGATTTCAGAAAATCTGATGCCTCTAAAGGAGCAATTTGTCCTAATCGCATCGATTGAAGACAACGGAGAAAATATATTATTGGATAATGTCGAAATCTCCAGCAAGATCACGACACCAAGTGGTTTAAACATTCTTAATGAAATGAATGACCTTGGAATCAATGGAGACGCAAAACCTAATGATGGCTACTTTTCTTCTTACGTACCCCCATTAATCGAGGGGGGGAATCATAATGTCAAATTCAGAGTCTATTGGCCTGATTTCGACCATGCCATGGAAGAGACAACAGAGTTATCAATTGAACATTTTCCCTCATTGGACATAAGCCCTCAATATACTTCCAATCTTAAAGCTACTGAGCGTCACATGATTGCAAGATTATATGTAAATATCGGACCTCAAGCTTTTCCAGTTCGAGCAAACGATATTAATTTAAGTCTATCCTCAAACACTAACAACGAAATTGAGGGGAAGCTAGAAATTGTTCCAACAACTTTACTAGCAGACGGTCTCGCTTATGCGTACGAGATTTACTTCACACCAAAGATTGAAGGCAAATACAACATAGCTGCAACTTTGAATATCAAATATCTTGGCCGTAGATTCCAACATGTCTCAAAACCATTAATGATTGAGTCATCGACTTCCAAGATTCCAAAGCCACAAAAAGCGACGGATAGAATACAAGAATTCCCAGTCCCAGTCCAACCAATTGAGAAAACTAAAACTGTTATTTATCAAACCGATGAGATCCCAGACTGGGCCTATTACGCGTTTCCAGCCGGATTACTTTCAGTAATTGTGCTGTTATTGATTTACCAAGTTCAGCTAACCAGACCATTTGGGTTTTTATATGATGATTCATATAATCTAGTGACAGATTTTCGATCTGTGAAACGTTCAATTTTTAGAAGTATATTTTTCAAAAACATCATCACAGGAAACGAACTAAATATTACTTCATTCGAAAATACCACCTTTAAATTCACTAGAGGGAATTTAATAATTAGTAAAATCCCTAAGTCTTATAACACAATCCGTATTGGTACCACTCAAGTTGTAAAAAACACTATTGTCCCAGAGCAAGAATGGATTGGTGCAAAAGGGAAATTGTTTTTCTACTCAAAAGACCGTCTATCAACGAATCCTGATTACATCCTTGATTCTTCAAATGTCCCGGACCTTGACCAGACAATTTCCCCAATCTAGAATCGTAAGCCTTAATTTTCTGAAATTTTAATGGTCTTCATAACATCCCCTGGCGATGTTGCAGTCCCTGGATCTCTAACTGAAATCCCATCTAACACGTCCATACCTTCAACTACTTTCCCAAAAACAGCATGCCTTTGATCTAAGAATTGGGTAGGTCCAAAAGTAATAAAAAATTGACTTCCATTGGTATTGGGACCCGCATTAGCCATCGATAAAATCCCTTTAGAGTCATGGGTCAATGAAGAATCAAATTCATCCTCAAACCTATAACCTGGACCACCCATTCCAGTTCCAGTTGGATCACCAGTTTGCGCCATAAAATCAGGGATTACACGATGAAAAGTTACTCCGTTGTAAAATCCATCTTTAGCCAAGAAAACAAAGTTGTTAACAGTGTTAGGCACTTTGTCTGCAAAAAGTTCAATGACTATTTCTCCTCCCTTTTGGAGTTCAATTGTAGCTGTGTACTTTTTGGTTGGATCGATTTGCATTTCTGGGGCGGAATTATATTGTTTCATTTTCACCTCTTTATCTTGATTTTTTGATTTGCCGACTTCAACAGGGGTAACATCTTTTTTTACCACAACTGGGGTATTCTCATCTATATTGGTGTCACTAGAATCACAAGCATTTAAAAGCGTAACCATAAATATCGAAAAAATAATGCAAAATGTTAATATTGGAATTTTCATACTTTTCTCCTTCAATCAAATTAAGTGCTTGAAATGTTCTTCAATGCCATCATGCCCAGATAGTACCCATATACTCCAGCTCCCGTGATTACACCATAACAAGCAGGGGCAATATCTGATTCCCGGCCTCTCTTAGCTGGATTAGAAACATGGATTTCTATGCTTGGGATTTTCAATTTAGAAATACAGTCAGACAACTTGGGAAAGCCTTTTGTAAACCCCGCAGGATTAATCAGAATCCCATCAAAATGAGATTCTGAATTTAAGATTTTGCTTATCAATTCTGCATCATCATTAGAATGAAATATTTCAATCGAAATATCCAAATCTAACGAAAATTTTTTTATTACGTCATTGTAGTCATTTAGCTTCATGGTTCCAAAAACATCAATCTGATCAATACCGCGTTTTTCCATGCCGGCACCATGAATTACCAAAACATTAGTCATTACTTCCCTCATATAACCCGAACATTCTAGCACAATTTTTTGCTCTAAAGGAAAATCTTCTTCTGATTATTGACACCGTAATTGTCACTTTATATGATGTTGTAAACAGAAAAGATTTAATTAAACGGGAAAGTGATCTATGCCGAATTTTGCAGCCAACTTAACTATGATGTTCAATGAATATGAATTTTTGGACAGATTTAAAGCCGCGTCTCAATCTGGTTTTAAAGGAGTGGAATTTCTATTCCCTTATGACTATGACAAACAGGAAATACTCGAGAATCTAAAGTCTAACAACTTGAAGCAAGTACTTCACGACCTACCTGCAGGCAACTGGGATAATGGCGACAGAGGTAATGCATGCCAACCAGATAGAGTCGGCGAATTTCAAGATGGTGTAGGCCTCACAATCGAATACGCTACTGCTCTGGAATGCTCTAAAGTGACCTGTCTAGCCGGGATCCCTGAGAACAATACGAATCCTGAAGATTTAAAAATTACTTTTATTGATAATTTAACATTCGCTGCAAACGAATTAAAAAAACACGATATAAAATTGTTGATTGAGCCAATCAACACCATAGATATCCCTGGGTTTTATTTGACTAATACAAATCAAGCTTTATCGATAATCAATGAGGTTAATTCTGACAATATCGCTCTCCAGTATGACATTTACCATATGCAAATAATGGAAGGTGATTTGACACGAACTATTCAGGAAAATATAGATTCTATTGCTCACTTCCAACTAGCTGACAATCCAGGAAGAAATGAACCAGGAACAGGCGAAATCAATTATCCGTTCATTTTTGATGTAATCGACAAATCAAATTACAAAGGTTGGATTGGTTGCGAGTACAAACCACTATCACATACTGAGCATGGACTGGATTGGGTTAGAAAACATTTGACAGGTTCTATCTAATGGAAAAAAGAAGACTAGGGAGAACCAACCATGAAAGCACGATTGTAACTTTTGGAGCTTACTCAATTGGGAAACTTTCACAAGACCAGGCCGATACTGCTGTCCAAATGTGCTTGGATGAGGGAATCAACCACCTCGACATTGCTCCAGGTTATGCCAATTCCATGGAAAGAATCGCTCCATGGATGCCAGACTTGAAAACAAAAATGTTCATTGGCAGTAAAACTCCTAAAAGAACACGCGACGAAGCATGGAAAAACATCGAAGAAATAATGGACAGGATGAAAACTGACTCTTTCGATTTGTTTCAACTGCACGGAGTAATAGATTTTGAAACTTTAGATCAAGTAACTGCTAAAGGTGGAGCGCTAGATGCTCTAATCGAATTGAAAGAACAGGGTATAACAAAGTGGATAGGAATCACCGGACATGGACCGTTGGCTCCAGAAGTATTCATCGAGTCGCTCCAAAGGTATGACTTCGACACAGTAATGTTCCCTGTAAATTCAATTATCTACCAAAATCAAAATTACAGATCAAGTTCCGAAAATTTGATCTCTCTTTGTAATGAAAAGGATGTTGGCATACAAGGTATTAAGATGATAGCAAGGGGTGGATGGGGGAACTCAAAGAAAGATTGTGGCACTTGGTACGACCCTCACAGAGATCAAGAATCTATTGATAAAGCTATATGGTGGCAGTTATCACAGCCAATTCACACAGCCCCTTCTTGCGGAGAATTTTCACTTCTACGTAAAGTACTTAATGCTGGTTCCAGATTTAAATTGTTGGATCAAATAGAGCAAGAATTTATTGTATCTACCCTTAATTCTTCTACACCAGAGCCAAAACTAGGCATTCTGAATTAAGGGTACCTATAATTTCTCAAACTTGATGCCACTCGCCACACTGTAATTACGACAATCACAGAAACTACTCCTCCAAGCAACATGGTATTCCCTGCACCGATTTGAGCGGACATATATCCCACTTCAAATGTTCCTATATTGTTCGCAGCCATAGCAGAAAAGGAATGAAAACTCACTGCCCTACCTCTCATATTATCAGGAGTAGTCAGCTGAACTGTAGTCTGTCTGGTCGTCATTCCAATTGCATCAGTCGCTCCAAGTGCTGTGATAATTATCCCTCCTAGAACCATTAACACAATGGGATCTACTGATAAAAATTGTAAAGATCCAAAACCAAACAATAAAATGGCATAGATTCCAGTAGCATATAAAACTAACATACCTTTGGGACGATACTTTGCCATGAATAGGACCAAAAAACTACCGATGACTCCACCAATAGAATTTGCAGCAGTTAGCGGTCCAATTGCCCAAGGTCCTTGCTTGAAAATTTTATCTACAATTAGAGGCATTATCTGTCTATAAAAACTTACTACAGTCACACCTATATCCATCAAATACAAATATGGGAGTATTGGATGTCGTCGTACAAATATAAATCCTTCCCATAATCTGTGCATGACAGAAGATTTGTCTTTGACGTCATCACTATTCAATCCGTATCTAGGCCTAATGAATATAGGCAAAATAGAAGCCGGAATTGATGCTAATAAAGCTAAAACAAATACTCCTTCAATTCCTATAAATTCATAGGCAACTGAAAATAACAGAGGGGAAATAATTGCACTAATTTGGAATGTAGCAGTATTTGTAGTAACTGCATGCATCAAGTGGCTAGAAGGGACCACATTAGCTGTTATAGCTGATCTAGCAGGACCTCCCAAAGTACTTGTAAGTCCCAAAATCCCAACAATTGAATAGATATGCCATGCAGTGAGACTATCCGTTAACAACAAAAATACAGATATTCCTATAAAAAAGAAGCTAAATGACTGGGTTAAGGAAATTAATCTCCTCCGATCCATCTGATCAGCAAATGCACCACCAAATAAAGTGGCAGGCATTTGGACTGCAAGTTGAATTAACCCTAAAATTCCTAATTGAATCCCTGATCCAGTTTCGTTATACAACCAAACACCAAATCCAATAATTCTAATTTGCATAGTGATAGTTGAAGCAAGACCAGAAAACCAAAGAATTCTATAACTAGCAAAGCTAAATGCCGACCATGGCTTTAATGAAGCTTCCTGACCACTACTTTGACCAGACAATGATTGATCTTCACTTGGCTCTGAGGTTCGGCTCAAAAATAAAATCCCTAAAGACGAATATAAATCTTAACAATTATAAATTTGTAAACGAAATTTTTAAAGGTCAATTCAATCACATTTACACAAACTTAGATTCCCAAATTTCCATATGTGATATCATTTATTTATGGGGACGCGTGGATTCGACATGGGGTGTGAATACAAAGTTGCAGGTCGAGGTGCCGTCAACCCTCGTAAATCTGGCGGTAAAAAATTTAACTGGCGAAAAAAAGCTAGCACTGGCTGCCTAGAGCAGCCACGTTCCTCTTTTACGTTTCCCGTAGTAACTGAGAGAGCGACATAATTCGGGATGCTCCTCTTTGACGCCGTATCATAGAGGAAAAGATTTCGGCTAAGCTTGAAAAGATCTAAAGTCGGGTCAAGACTATTCAAGTGAAATACAAGCCCCGACTAAATCTGTAGTATATTTTGTAAAATCACCTTTTGGACGGGGAGTTCGACCCTCCCCCGTCTCCACCAAAGGCGTTATAAAATTTTGTGATTACAATCTATATTGAGCGACGTCACCATATGACTACACCTAAAATTGTGTGTACAACGATGGAGACCTGAGAGAATCCCCAATCTCATTTTCGCCTAGTGGAATAATTTCCTTTTTATATACTTGAATTCTATGAGAACCGTAATCACAAATATATAAACGTCCATCAGGACCGATAGTTGTAGAAGTAGGCCACCTTAAACGTTTCTGAGGCTCTATAGGTGTTTCATCCCTAATTCTTAATGCAACCAAATTTGACATCATGTAATCACGAGCTTGCTTAGATAATGTTGCATCACCTCGAAATTCTTCGACATATCTTCCCTTCTCATCAAAAAGTTGTACTCTGTGATTTCCCCAATCTGATACATAAATATCGCCATCGCTATCAACACTCACTGCTGATGGGTGATTAAATTGGCCGGGAAGATCCCCAAACGAGCCGAACTCCATTAAGAATTCTCCGTGAGAATTAAATTTTTGTACACGGTGATTACCCCAATCAGTAACAAAAACATCTCCACTTTGATCAAGAAATATACCCCAAGGCAAATTAAATTTTCCTGAGGTTTCACCTTTTGTCCCCCATGATCTAATGAATTCACCATTTTTCGAAAATACTTTGACAGAATAATTGAGAGCATCTGTTAAAAAAACATTATCCTGTGTGTCTAAGGCAATCCCTGCGGGTCGATTTATTTCAAATTCACTATCTCCAAAGTTCCCCCATCTATCTATCAAATCCCCATCTACAGAAATATGAGTAATTGTGTGATTGCCTTCATCAGAAATGAACATATTCCCATTTGAATCACCTACAATACTTGATGGCCAAACAAAATCAGTTGGGATTTTTTTCCCCCCACCAATTTGGCCAACTTCTCCACCTATAAGGCTCATTGACCCCAAATCTTCATCCGAGAGAGAAAGCTGCCTGATAAAAGTACTCGTCTCATGTCTACACAAAATTTTAATATTGGATTCAGTAGGATGGAAAACTTGTAATGGAGCATTGGTCAATCTTCGCATTCCTAATGTCATTTCATAAGGAAACCCTACTCTTAAAAAACCCTTTTTGGGAGAATCTGAAATCAAATATCTATCCTTTGCTAATTGAATATTTCCACTTGCTCATAATTTCCACCTACTATCGGCCGTGCATCTATACCCAAAAGTTGCTCCAAAAGAGTTGAATATAATCCTCGAAAATCATAAGTGAAAGCTAAATCACCATTATCTTGGTCTTTCAAAGATAATGAAGGATATTCTGCATATAATCCCCCGTCTATATGATCACCTATCACAAATGCTCCACCCCCTGCACCATGATCAGTTCCTGAACCATTTGATCGAACTCTTCTACCAAACTCAGTAAAAATCAGCATTGTCACATTATCCGATGCATCATGTTCTCTCAAATCCTGGAAAAAATCAGATACTGCTTGTGAAAGCTCCGAAATCAGCTTCGGGTGAACTGGGCCTTCATTTGCATGGGTATCATAGCCACCATGCTGTGCATAAAAAATCCGTGTACCTAAATCAGCAAGATGTATCCTTGCAATATCCTTTAGGCTATTTGCAATAGGATTTTGCGCATACTCAACATCAGAACAATAATTCTCAGGTGCTTTCTTTAAAATTTCAGCTCCCCTTAAAAGATCTAATCCGGTACTGGCAATGTAATCCCGAACTAAACCAGTCCCTATAGCTTGCCCATAAATCTTTTTGAAAGCATCCAAAGTATTATTTTTAGTATTAATATCATTCAAGTCTGACATTAACCCATAATTATCTAAATCCAACACAGAAGTTATTGTAACTTCTTTAGCTGACAATGCTCGAGGCAATCCCTGGCCTATACTAACTGCTGTCAAAGGATTTTCTTTTCGAGGATCTAACTCGCGAACTACTTTCCCCAACCAACCTTCATCCGCAATAGTCTCTGGAACACAAGTATGCCAAATGTCCATTCCCCTAAAATGAGACCTACTAGAGTTGGGATAGCCTACCCCCTGGATAATTGCCATGTTGCCATTTTCGTACTCATCAAAAAATGATCTGGCAAACTTAGGAAACCCAAGTTCCGAATCTATTTTCAGTATATTTTCGTCAGGAATAGCCAAATTACTCCTGAAATCATAATAACTATGGTCTGTATAAGGGACAACAGTGTTCATAAAATCATTTCCGCCAGTAAGTTGTACAACTACCAAGACTTCGTTTGATTTTTGAATGTCCATCGAATCCTCTTAATTTTTAAGCAAACTGATAATCAATAGTAGATACAATCAATCGAGCAATAGAAATGATTTTTTCTTTAAAATCTTGTTTAGTTTCTAGGATATCATCAGAAGAGACTAATAGTTCATGTCTAGTATCATCAGAAATTTCTGTCAACCCTAGATAGTACAGACACTGATCCACAAGATCTTTAGTAGTGAATTGAGTGCCTTCATCAACTAACTCTTCAAGTGGAAAAACACCATTGGATATAGCCTGAGAAATATGCGCAGCAGCAAAATTCACTCTATTGTTAAGCGTTCCTCCATCAATCCACTCAGAACCATAATGCCATCCTTCAACAGTGGGAGGAGTCATCAAATTCTGTCCCATGTTTGCAGCAGCCGATCCTAAAGATGGAAGAGAGGAATTTGGGAAATCATGTGTTCCGGCTGTCACCACAACACCAGCAACTAACTCTGCAGGACTTTTCACTCTCGTGCTAACAGAACTCCTGAAGAAATCTGACAAGAAAAGCTGCCTCATCACTTCTCTCATATTTCCTTCGTGTGTCAAAAAACACTCTACAAGAAAATCAATCGCATCTTGGTCTTTAGGGGGGATAATATTCCAAGCGGGAACCTGTGGTTCATCTGCAACAAAAAAATTGTATAAATGTCTTGCAATAAAAGTAGCGGTGGCACTTTGTTTAACTATTATTTGAATAATGTCTTCACCATCCAAATTGCCAGTGTGACCTAAAAAACTTTTTGATTCATTATCGTGATCGTCTGAATTATAGTGAAACTCAGAGCCATATCTACCATAAGGATCTAATGGTAATGGCTGGGTAAATGTCCAGCCCGTAAATGCTCGAGAGGCTTGTTTAATATCATCTTCTGTATAATTTCCCACACCCATAGAAAAAAGCTCTAACAATTCTCTACCCCAATTTTCGTTGGGTTCTCCCAAATGATTCTCATTATTATCCAGCCAAAACAACATTGCAGGATCACGAGCAACAGCAATTAAGATATCTTCAAATTTTGCGAGCGCCAATCTTCGAAATGTTTCAATCTGAATAACAGACGAGGGCCCATGCTCACTTTTACCAACTGAAGTGGCAAACAAATGATGCCAAAATAGCGCCATCTTCTCTTCTAATGGGCGGTTAGAATTGACCATACGGTAAATCCACTCACCTCTCCAAGAATTTACAGTATCAGAATTATTCAATTCTAAAAAATATCGTCTGATTAAGTGATCATCAAATCTGGGTTCACATTCAAAGTTAATTAAATCATCCACAATTTCTTCATATGCTTTAGCACTCAATTGAGGTAATTTCTTGTAGTTAACACCAAACCCAGCCCTACGCATCAAATGGCAGATTTCTCTTATACTCGTTTGGGTTGTAGCCATCTTTAAAATCCTAGGTGAAATATTTGAATAGAATGTAGTATAACCGATTATTTATTTTGCCCCAAATACAAATTTCCAGCTTCAGAAACTAAAATGGAATCAAACTTGTTCCCATTAAAACATCAATGATTAAAGCTATACCAAATACTATACTTAACGTAGCTGCAAAATTTATCACAACATAATTTACTGTTTTGTAATTGGAAGAAATTGAAAAAGGCAAACTAAGAACAATAGTTATCAAAGACATCGAAACTATAGATCCTATCCCAAAAAGAATCAAATAGGTAAGTCCAAACCAAAATGAATCAATTGTTGGAAGCAACGCCAACATGACAGCAGCAGTGCCTGCCAATCCATGAATCATTCCAATAAAATAAGATCGGAATCTGAAAAATGGTTTTCCAAATTTAAAAACCCCATGCAATTTTTCAATTTCAGGAGGTTCTGATGGTGCATGTGTAGAGTGTATATGCACGTGCGAAGCACCATCATGATCGTGATAATGCATATGGATTTTGCCTCTTTTAATATTCCAAAAAACCTGCAACCCCAAAAATACCAACATTGCACCCACTCCGATTTCAAAAAATCGCGCAATTTCCTCATACTGGTATAAAAAATGATCATCGAGTAATAGGATCAATACTCCCAAAATAACCAATGGAGTCGAGTGTCCAAAACCCCATGATGCTCCTACCCATATACTTCTCCAAGCATTTTTAGAATCTCTAACTATCGTAGCTACCGCTACCACATGATCAGCGTCTGTTGCGTGTTTTAAGCCTAAGAGTAAGCCCATAACTATCGCAGTAATTATTCCTAATTCCGTTTCCATATATTCTCCATAAATGACCTCATGCAAAGTCAAAAAAACTCTTATGCATAATAGGGTACTCCTGCGAAAGCCTCAAGTAAATGTTTCCGCAAATTGCAACAAATCTTATTTTGATATTTGTTTGTCCGCTAGCTGGTGGCGTGCTAAAATCTGAATAAACAATTTCCGAAAGATTTGATCTACTCACTCATTCACCAACGGAAGAATTGATGTCCTCATTTAATCATATAAAAACCAAAAAGCTTCCTACTGCTAAAATAGTCCGTAGAGTTGATTTTACTGATGATTTATTCAAACTTTGGATTGAAACAGAAATCCCATTTACATTCAAACCTGGACAATACATCACTATAGGATCAAACAATATTGAAAGACCTTACTCAATCGCATCAGCACCTGCAGAAAACCTACTAGAATTATTTGTTGAGTACATTCCTCCCGAACATGGAGGGAACCTCACTCCTTATCTATGGAATCATCGAGTAGGAGACAGCTTAACAATAAGACCAAGAGCAAAAGGCATTTTCACTTTTGAGCCAAAATATGTTAACCATGTAATGGTTTCTACCGTGACCGGTGTAGCTCCATATGTAAGTATTCTTAGGCAGTACATTATGGATGGGTTAAATGATCACAAGTTTTTCGTCATGGATGGTGCTAGCTATATGAATGAATTTGTTTATGACGATGAATTAAATGAAATGCAAAAATCTTTCCCTGACAACATAACATTCATCCCATCAGTCAGTAGACCATCAGAAAAGCAAAATTATTCTTGGGAAGGTGCCACTGGTAGAATTAATTCTTTAGTTGAATCCTATCTTTCCAAATGGGAATTAAAGCAACTCGACACTCTAATTTACACTTGTGGGCACCCACAGATGATAGAAGACATCAAGACTCGAATGGCTCCTATAGGATGGACCGTGAAAGAAGAACGCTTCTGGAAAGAAGATGATGCATAACTATTATGAGTAATAAACCCTTAAAAGCTATAGGAATATGCGGGAGTCTTAGAAAAAATTCATGGAATTTAAAACTATTAACTCTGGCTTTAAAAACTTTGGAATCTAATGGCGTCCAAACAGAATTTTTCGACTTGTCTAATCTTCCAATTTTTAATAGTGGTAAAAACACACCCGGAGAATTCCCAAAAACTGTTTCTGCACTGCGGAACAAAGTTTCAAATTCAGATTTATTAATCATTTCATCACCAGAATATAACAATTCAATTTCTGGAGCACTTAAAAGCGCTATCGAATGGTTATCCCTTTCCCCCAATACCATCGACAGCAAAATCAGCTATATTATGGGCTGCTCTCCGGGTAGATCCGGAGCAATGAGAATGCATATGCAACTCTCATACATCCTTGAATCTGAGGGAGTATTTTTAATCCCCACTCCACGAGTACTGTTACCTAATATTGAAGCTTTGATTTCCGAATCTGGAGAGGTAATACAACAAGAATTACAAGAGCTAATGACAGAAGCAATGCAAAAGGCAATAAAAATATCTAAAAAATTTCAATCTAATTCGTTATAAGGGGATAATGATGGAGTTTGGAACTTTCATGGAATTTCATTCCAGAGATGGAATATCACAAGAAGACGCTTTCAAAGAGTCATTCCATCATGTTGATTTAGCTGAAGAACTTGGTCTTGACGGAATATGGTTAGCTGAATCACACTTCACGCCCTCTAGAGCTGTACTTTCTGCACCTCTGATAATGGCAGCTGCAATTTCAGGAAGAACCAAACGAATTAAAATAGGCACAGCTGTTCACGTATTACCTCTAGGAAATCCTCTCCGAATCGCTGAGCAAGTCGCAACCTTAGATCATATTAGTAATGGAAGATTTGAATTTGGAGTCGGTAGAAGTGGTTCTCCGGGTTCGTACGAAGGCTACAACATCTCTTATGCGGAAAGCAGAGAAAGATTTTACGAATCTTTAGAGATAATCTCCGCTGCATTTAAAAATGATGTCTTCTCCTATCATGGGAAATATTTCAACTTCACCGATGTGTGCCTTACACCAAAACCGCTTCAAACGCCATACCCTCCGATGCGTGTTGCTGCTACCACATCAGACACTTTCCCAGTACTGGGAAATAAAGGAGCACCGATATTTGTTGGCGTTAGAAACCTACCTCTGAGAGATGTAACCGAACAAGTAAGAACCTATAGACAGGCATTTGAAGAAGCTGGTAATAATCCCAATAACAACAAAGTAGCACTCAGAGTTCCTGTACATGTTGCAAAATCTACAAAAACTGCTTTAGAAAATTCTGAAGAAAGTTTTATGCGCCAATTCAAAAGGCTAGGTAAGCAGTTAGAATCTTCCGCAAAAAAAGCAACCGCTGATTCAAGCGAAGACCGACTTAACAGAAGCAATTTACTTGCTAACACTCAGTGGGATGAAATACAAGGTGAAAAAGTTGCTGTTGGAGATCCTGATACTGTAATTCAGCAGCTCAAACATATGAGCACAGAACTTGGACTAGATGGAATCATCGCAGAATTCAATGCAGGAGAATTAATTTCACGCGAAAATGTCGAAGATTCAATAAAATTATTTTGTAAAGAAGTTATTCCAGAATTCAGGAAATAAAAATAGAGGCTGGATAATTATCCAGCCTCTATAACTTTCACCAAGCATTAATGGTAATTATATTAATCTTTAATTTCAGATAAACCGGCGATAACAGCCCAAACAACCCAAATAATATAAGTAATAGATATTAAAATTCCATGAATCTGAGCATCAAGACCAAGTTGGCTGGTGAAAATATTTAAAATCAAACTCAGTACTCCAGCAGCAACAAAAAACCAAGTAGCTATCTTGTTGAAATCGTCACGAGTTGTTAAACCCAATCCTGCGACCACAACACCCGCTGCAAATGCAATTTCACCTAATCCAACCAAACCAGCATGAGCAGCATTAGGACCTAATGCTTCATATCCGATTTTTGAAATGGCCAGATAAAGTGCAGCACCAGCAATCCACAGAAAAATTCCGACACCAATGGAAAGTACTCCTAATCTACATAAAGCTTCACCATTGCCGCCTCTTACTTTGTCATTCAAAGAATTAAATCCAAATAACATTACTAGGAATGCAGCTGCTAGTAATAATCCTGAAATCTCTGCCATCGAGCCCGTAGCTTGTGCCTGAACAGCAATATGATTCCCGACTGCTGTAAAATCATTAAAAACACCAGGAGTCAACTGATAGGCAAGCAAAGTCAATATTGGCCCTGCAATTAATGCAAACCCACCTAACTTTTTTACCGATAAACTAGACATATTTCACTCTCCTTTAACGTAGAAACTTAATTTGAGTTTATGAATCTACTAATCGAATAATCCTTTGAACGGGTTAAACGCATCAGAAATTGGAAGGACTTCTTCAAGTTCTGCAGCGATTGCTTCACCTTCACCGCCTTCCAATGGCTTAATTACAATTTCATCAACCGGAATAGAAATTGGAATTGCTTCGATTACAGTAGGATCTCCAGGAAGCATTTTCGCTCCTAACCCTTCTAAAACAGCGCCTTTCTTTTCTGTGTCAAGGGCTTCAATCTTGTCGGATTTTAGGCCAGCCAGCATTCCGCCAAGTTTTTCTACTTTCATATTCTCAATTTCAGCTGGTTCAATCTTATTAACCATTGCATCAATTCTATCTGAGCCTAAGTCTTTAATTTCTTTTTCATCAATACCTTTAGCTAAACCTACCATTTGGTCAGGATTCAAATCTGCCAGTTGGGTTGGCTCCATTGTTTTAGCCATATCCCTAGCCTGTTCTGTCCCAATATTTTCCAAGTTAGATCGATCCATATTCTTTGCCATATCAGCGACTTTGTCTCCACCCATCTTGCCAAATTGTTCAGCCCTCATGGTCTTTGCCATATCAGCGACTTTGTCGGCACCCATCTTCTGGAACTGTTCACCTCCCATATTTTTAGCCATATCAGCCATTTTATCTCCGCCCATCTTCTGGAACTGTTCACCAGCCATATTTATCGCCATGTCACCAAGCTTTTCTCCACCCATCTTCTGGAATTGTTCTCCACCCATATTTATTGCCATATCAGCAATCTTCTCACCACCCATGCGCTTAAATTGCTCACCACCCATATTTATTGCCATATCAGCAACTTTGTCACCACCCATATTTCTAAATTGGTCACCACCCATATTTATTGCCATATCAGCAACTTTATCTCCACCTAACTGGCCGAACTCAGAAGCAGCCATCCGCATTGCCATTCCAGCCATACGGTCTCCACCTAATTTGCCAAATTCTTCGGATCCCATCTGCATTGCCATACCAGTTACAGCTGCCCCTCCCATTTCTTTGAAATTCTCAGGATTCATATTCATTGCCATATCGGTGACTTTACCTTTACCCAAATCACCAAATTCATTAGCACCCATATGCATTGCCATTCCAGCAACTGCAGCTCCTCCCATTTCCTTAAATTGGTCTCCTCCCATCATCCTAGCCATATCATGCACTTTACCAGTACCTAATTGACCAAAATCATTGCCACGCATTTGCATCGCCATACCGGCCATCTTATTTGCACCCATTTGGGTAAATTGATCTTTACCCATCTGCATCATCATGCCACCAACTGCACCACCTCCCATCTGAGCAAATTGATCTTTACCCATCATCATTGCCATATCATGCACTTTACCTGTACCCATATCACCAAATTCGTTGGCACCCATATGCATTGCCATGCCTGCCATCTTATCTGCACCCATTTGAGCAAATTGTTCTTTACCCATCTGCGTCATCATTCCACCAAGGGCCGCACCACCCATTGTTCCAAATTGATCTTTATTCATTTGCATTGCCATATCGGTTACTTTGCCTGCACCCATATCACCAAATTCGTTGGCACCCATATGCATTGCCATGCCGGCAACTGCAGCTCCTCCCATCTGAGCAAATTGATCTCTTCCCATCATCATTGCCATATCAGCCACTTTACCTCTACCCATATCACCAAATTGGTTGGCACCCATATGCATTGCCATGCCTGCCATCTTATCTGCGCCCATTTGAGCAAATTGTTCTTTACCCATCTGCGTCATCATTCCACCAAGGGCCGCACCACCCATTGTTCCAAATTGATCTTTATTCATTTGCATTGCCATATCGGTTACTTTGCCTGCACCCA
>Ga0315338_1000760_pt1 | contig 57874 bp, 60 predicted proteins | sample ASW8metaG_FD_204518 | JGI IMG/M metagenome (GOLD analysis project Ga0315338, IMG submission 204518) | Ammonia-oxidizing marine archaeal communities from Monterey Bay, California, United States - ASW #8 | ecosystem: Environmental > Aquatic > Marine > Coastal | place: USA: California | collected... | reverse complement strand
TCAGAGAAGGTCGAGACCAAAATAAATAGGCCCCCTACAAACGAGTTGAAAAGTACCGGGGCCCAACTACCCTCTCCGATGCAAAAAGCTGTTCAGCCTGAATCAGAGAAGCCTAGCGCTCCGAAAACGACAACAACCTCAGAACCACCAGTAGTGACAAAACCCCCAGCACCTTCAAACACGGAAAATAGTGAGTCTGAGAAGGAATAGACAACTTCCGGAATCACGTCCGTCTCCAGGGGTAGCTTTGGAACCATCAACCAAGACAAACCCAAGGTCACCGGTTCCGAGTGAGAAACTTCTAATTCAGATCATCCTAAACTAACGATCTGAATAGGCTTCACGCAGGTGAACCAACAGCCCAAGTGAAGCTTCTTCTACCAAGTCGAGGACTTGCTCGAAACCATTCTTACCACCGAAATACGGATCCGGGACACTTTTTCGACCAAGTTGCGGAGCAAAGTCCATGAACAGTTTTATCCGCTCGTGATGCTCGGGAGGACTTAAATCTAGGAGCAGCGAGTAGTTTTGTTCATCCATTGCGAGCACCATATCGAAGTCTTGAAAGTCACCCTCGGTAATCCGGCGAGCTCTCTGAGTACTAATATCTATTCCACGTTGTGCAGCTGCACGACACGCTCGAGGATCCGGAGGTTCTCCTACGTGATATGCATGCGTACCTGCGGAATCGACATAAATAGAAAACCCAGACGCCTGTTTATCAAGGGTTTTACGAAACACACCTTCCGCCGTAGGAGAACGGCAGATGTTGCCCATGCACACGAACAGTACCCGCATAGATTCCAAAGATTCCATGGTCATTACGGATTCTATCGTATTCTGATTAAATCCTATTCTTCTCCCACATCACTAGAAACCGATAAGCTCATTGCCACTGTTATACTCGAGTCTCAACACGCATAACCCTAACTTCGAATACATATTTAAGTGCAAGGGACCTCTAATGTACAACGCGACAGCTGATCTAATTCTTCCTACAACAATTATCGGATCACTACCACGCCCAAGCTGGTTCACTGAAAATCTCGGCTCAGATACTTTCCTGCGATCCATGATGAACTCTCGCTATCGCGAACAGTATACCGACACGGTCTCTGTGCACCTCCGTAGTCAGGAAGTTGCTGGTCTAGACATCTGTACAGACGGCGACGCCCACTACGACGAAGAAGTGGGAGGCCAGAGTTGGACTAGCTACCCCCTGTTTCATATGGATGGGTTTGATAAAAAAAACCCTCAGCCAACCGTCATGCGGACCGGTGGAGTTAGTTTTCCCATGGGACACATACTTCATGACTATCTAGAAGCGAGAATCATGCCTAAAGTGATCGGCCCCATCGGTCGGGGTGACCTGCAATACACAGCCATGTGGAAGACCGCTCAAAGAATGACGAAAAAACCAGTGAAGTTTGGAACAATCACACCAGATATTCTATCGGCTGCAGTTGATGACCAGTATTACAAGGATCCCATAGAACGCATCATGGCCCTAAGCAACGCTATAAATGAAGAACTCACAGAACTTGCCGAAGCAGGCTGTCCTGTTATACAACTCGAAGAACCATCAATCCATATGATTCCAATACGCGGAAAAGTGTTCGGTAAACTTGATATGAGAGATATGGCTGAGGTCTTCGACAACACAACTAGAGGTCTACTAGACAAAACGGAGATCTGGTGTCATACCTGTTGGGGGAGCCCTTCACAACAGCGTATGTTCAAAGAAGTTCAAAGCTACGAACCAGCACTGGAATTCTATAATCAGATCGATGCGGACGTAATCACATTTGAATCCTGTAGTTCAGGAATGAGAGATATACCCGCAATTGGTAAAATCATCACAGAGAAAAAAATAGCGATTGGGATGATTGATCATCATTCATTGCAAATTGAACGCCCTGAAGAAATTGCAAATAATATCCGGAAAACGCTAGAACACATTCCAGCCGAACGCCTTATTCTATGTTCTGATTGTGGAATGGGTCGAGAAGGCATGAGCCCCCGTCATGCGCGCTATAAGATGGCATCACTCGTGCAGGGAACGAATATAGTCAAACGGGAGCTTGGGTTACCCGAGGCACCCTGTTTAGCTGCGGATGGACGTTACTCGCTGGTACCGACGGAGTAACCTGATAGCTGCTGACGCACGCTTTGGAGATCCTGCATAGTATCTACTCCTCTCGGGGAATCCTCACTAGCAACTGCGACCCGAATGGGAAAACCAAGCCATAACGCTCGAAGTTGTTCCAACCCTTCTTCAATTTCCGCTGGGCACGGCGGCTCTGAGGCTAGCTTTTTTAGAGCCCAAACATGGTAGGCGTAAATTCCAATATGGCGTAACCCGATAGACGTACGATCATCCTTTGACCAACATCTGCGGACTAGCTCTGGTGACCAAGGAATAGGCGCTCGACTAAAGTATAGAGCTCGGCTGTTACAATCCAAAACCACCTTAACTATATTCGAGTCTTCCCACTCATCATTAGATGTAATCGGAACAACTAATGTCGCCAATGCTGCACCAGCATCCGCTTCAAGCAAGTCACCAACTTGGGTAACTAACGCCGATGGTATAAGAGGTTCGTCACCTTGCACATTAACTACTATGTGGTCATCGGACCATTCGAATTTCTCTGCAAGTTCGGCAATTCGATCAGTACCACTTTGATGACTCTCCTGAGTTAATTCGACGCGCGCGCCAAACTGTGAACATGCTTGAACAATACGCTCATCGTCGGTAGCAATGATAACCTCAGCTGCACGACTCGCTCGAGCCTGCTCGTAAACCCATTGGATCATTGGCCGCCCCCCAATATCGGCCAACACCTTTCCCGGCAGACGATTGGAATCATACCGTGCGGGAATGACGACAGTGAAATCGGATGACACTCTCAAAGTTCCCTGAGTACGCGACGTATTAGACGTTCGCCGTCATCGGCGTCAAATACTAATTTTACCGGAACACACCACACGTTTCTGTGAGCGAAGTGCCGACACTTAACCGCGTCCTTCTCAGTCACGAGAACAGGGCAGGCGTCATCAAAATTCAGATCTTCGCTACTTAAATTTGTGTGGTCAGGCAAAGGGTGTGGCACCACATGGATTTCAGCATCTTCTAATAGATTAAAAAATCTCTGCGGGTTACCAATCCCTGCAACAGCGTGAACTGTAGTATCGTGGAACTCCTCTAGCGATTTCTGAGCCGATCCTGTGATCTGGTAGAGGCGTTGTGCCACTGGCTGCGCTCTAAATGCATCTGTATGGCACCAACTCCCTCCATTGACGACGATGGCATCAACTTTGGCGATACGACTCTTAGGCTCTCGCAAAGGCCCCGCAGGCAGACAAAACCCATTTCCCAAACCTCGCTCTCCGTCAATCACTACTATCTCCATTGTGCGGTCAAGCGCGTAGTGCTGTAGTCCGTCATCCGCTAACAGCACATCAACTTGTTCCGTAGCAATCAATGACTGGGCAGCCGCAGTTCGATCCGGACCGACTATCACAGGGCAACCTGTCTCACGAGCAAGCAGTACGGGCTCATCTCCCACCAAAGCAGGATCGCTGCCGATATGGACCCGTTGAGGCCATTCCTTAGCACTACCACCATAGCCACGACTGACAATACCAACGCGGTACCCTCGCGACTGCAACTCCCCCGCTAACCAGATAACCAAAGGTGTTTTTCCAGCACCTCCCACAGTAATGTTCCCAACAACGATGACAGGAAGGGGCAACTTAGTTACTGGCCTAATTCCAATCTGAAAGATTGCTCTCCTGACTCCCATAGCGATCCTGTAAAATCCTCCGAACGGCCATAGGAGCCACTTCACCGGATTGGGGTGATACCAAGTCCAATTAAAAATTCGCATCAAGATTAGTTGCACACGAGTGCCCCTAATCCACGAACTGCATTCGATAGAGACTACTGTAAACTCCACCCTTGGCGATCAATTCATTGTGAATTCCCCGCTCAACCACAATCCCTTCCTTTAAAACGATGATGCAATCAGCATTTTCAACAGTAGATAACCTGTGGGCGATCACCAACGTTGTACGACCTGTCATTAACCTCTCTAATGCACCCTGGATCTGCCTCTCTGATTCGCTATCCAATGCGGATGTGGCCTCATCTAGAATCAAAATCGGAGCATTTTTGAGAAGTGCTCTTGCAATAGCAATTCTTTGTCGTTGTCCACCAGACAGCAGCGTGCCGCGCTCACCAACCCGAGAGTCCAAACCATCCGGCAATTTGACTGCAAACTCTGTCACGTAAGCCGCCTCGGCAGCTGCTTCAACAGCCGATTTTGGCGAATCGGCTAACACTCCATAGGCAATATTCTTAGCAATAGTGTCATCGAAAAGCACTACGTCCTGACTCACAAGACTTATCTGGCGCCGTAGATCCTTCAGTCCATAATCGCGAACACTCATACCGTCTAAAAGTACGTCACCACCGTCCACGTCATAGAATCTGGGCAACAGTCCAACCAAAGTAGACTTACCACTACCAGAACGGCCGACAATTGCGATTGTCGTTCCTGATGGAGCTAAAAAGCTAACATCATTGAGGACACTCCCTTTGTTCTCATCGTAGGTAAATGAGGCATTCCGAAACTCTATATCTCCGCGAGCGCGTTCAAGAAGTTTAGTACCTGTATCCGACTCAGCAGGCTCATCCAAAGTTTCAAAAAGCGTCGTGCCTGCAACAATACCTCTTTGAAATGCTGCATTAATGTTAATGAGTCGTTTTAATGGAGCCAGTGTTAGCCCTACCGCGCCAAGAAATCCCATGAACACGGACGCATCCATATTCGGCACCAGCGATTCTGAAAAAGCAACTACAGTCATGCCTGCAACGGCAATGGTTAAAGTGTATTGTGTTAGAGCATCCCCGCCCACCCGAGTAGCCACAAGCTTCATATACTGCTTTCGATTACGCTCATTGATTTCCGCAAACTGGCGTTGTTGATAGTCTTGACCTTCAAACACCTTAACAATTCGATGACCGGATAGCGCCTCCTCTGTGACTCGAGTAGCATCGCCCATAGAGGTCTGAATACGCATACCATAACGCCTGAACGCCCTACTCATGATAGAAATTAGACCCCCAACAACTGGCGCGGCGATCGCGACCACTGCTGTAAGCAGAGGGCTGAAATAGATCATTGCTACCAGCAATACAATAATCGTTAGTGAATCTCTTACTACAACAACCAAGACGTTTGAGATTGCTTCAGCTACTTGCTCTGTGTTGTACGTGAGTTTTGATATCAACGTTCCCGAGGATGTTTTATCGTAGTAGCTAGCCGGTAGTTCTGTGTAATGCCTAAAAACCTCTGCGCGCAGATCTAGAACAACAGATCTCCCGAGCCAACCGAGTCCATACACAGCAACAAAATCAGCGGATCCGCGTACGGCGAAAGTAACCAACATCATGAGAGGTATAAACCAGGATCCGCCAGTGCGTCCTTCTTCTTCCAAAGCCTGAACAATCTGACTCAAGAGGAATGGAAAGTACGCGTTAGTACCTGCAACGAGAATCATCGCAACAAACGCGGCCGGAACCACTTTCCAGTGTGGAATCACGTACCGAAGTAAACGCCTATAGACCGTAGCGACGTGAGATTGAGAGTGCGGCATATGCTCAGGGCCCCGGCATGGTTACCGTAGAAATATTAATTTCAGTGAATCCCAACTGCCTCACAACATCCATTGCAGTAACAACAGCCTGATGCCTCGCTTGAGCGTCTGCTCTAATAAAAACAGATAATCCATCATTGTTTCCGACGAGCATCTCGATTTCTGAGAGAAGAGTACGGCGCAAATTGTTAGCTAATGGACGACCATTCACTAAGTACACTCCAGTTTCTGTGATGGATATTTCCAATACCTCTGCCGCCGCCGATACAAACTCTGCGCCGATTTCTGCTTGAGGGAGACGTAAACTTATATCTGCTTCACGAACGAAACTGGTAGACACCATAAAAAAAACCAGAAGTAAAAGAACAACGTCTATCAAAGACGTTAAGTTAATTTCAGGCTCTTCTTTCGAACCGCTTCGGAGATTCATTAGCTATGACTTCTAGACTCTGATGTTGCAGCAAGGCCTCAAGAAACTTCATCGCCTCCTTCTCCATATGTACTACAAGACTATCCACTCTGCCACGAAGATATCGATAACCGATGAGAGATGGGATAGCAACGGTTAAACCAGCGGCTGTTGTGATGAGCGCCTCTGAAATACCGCCTGCCAAAATGCCTGGGTTGCCGACCCCATTCGCGGTAATGGCCGCAAATACCTTCACCATGCCAATCACTGTACCAAGTAGCCCAAGGAGAGGTGAAACTACCGCAATAGTCCCTAACGGATTGAGATAGCGTTCCAACTCGTGCACAACGTGCCGCCCAGTATCCTCAATACTCTCTTTAGCAATCTCCCTACTAGCCTCCCTATTCGCTAGTCCAGCAGCAAGTACCTGACCTAGAGGGGAACTTTGATGGAGTATCTGTAGATGTTCCGGGTCCAGCTGATCAGCCTTGACCCACTGCCACGCTTGAGCCGTGAGATCTTGTGGAAGAACCCGCTTTTGCTGAAACGTCCACAGCCTCTCCATAATGATGGCTGCCGCCACAATAGAGCACGCGATGATGGGTAACATCAACCAACCGCCAGCTTGGATAATCTCCAACATGTAGTACTCACAACTCAGCAATAAGCCGCCAAACTATAACGTGCCCAGTCTGAACCGACAACGCTGCATATTACAAAAGCAAATACCCACGCACAGCATCATTTACGGGGCATTAAAAATACCATGGGCTGATATATGAATGGTAGCAAGAAATTACCGCGCGCATTGACGACCCTTACAGGGAAAAATAGAAGTATCTTAGGTAGGACAATCTTTGTCGAATGATTGTCCATTTCGACAGCAGACTGCATTGTATGTGCTAATAATATAATTACCTATAACAACCCACGTCTAGGAATTTTTGAATCACAAGCACTCCACCACACAAGCAAATCTTACAAACCGATGAATTACTCCAGCGCCTTCAATATACCGTCCTTCAGTTCCAAAACTCTATCCATACGAGTAGCAAGATCCAGGTCGTGCGTTACTACAACGAGGCTCGTACCTAACTTCGTATTCAGCTCTAACATGAGTTCAAAGACTCGTTCCCCGGTAGGGCGATCAAGATTACCTGTCGGCTCGTCTGCAAGCACAACCGCTGGGCGAGTAACCAAGGCTCGGGCAACCGCGGTCCTCTGACGTTCCCCACCAGATAGTTGTCCAGGACGGTGCCCTAATCTCTCTTCAAGACCCACGCGTCTGAGAAGCGCGACTGCTTTTTCAGTGGCTTCCTGAGGACTAACACCACGTACGAGCAATGGCATAGCAACATTCTCCAATGCTGTGAACTCTGGTAACAAATGATGAAATTGATAGACAAAACCCAACGCACGATTCCTAAGCGCACCTTTTTGGCTGTTACTTAGCTCAGTCATAGCTTCCCCAGAAACCCAGACCTCTCCAGCTGTAGGTTCATCTAAGCCGCCAAGTAGTTGTAGTAGAGTGCTTTTCCCTGACCCTGAAGCACCTACTATCGCAAGTCTTTCACTCGGTCCGATATCAAGATCGACGCCCTGCAATATCTCTAACCGCCGATCAGCTTCATCAAAGGTTTTTACTAAGCCTCGAACTCGAAGTACAGCAGCATCAGTTGCGAGAAACTCACTCATAGCGAAGAGCTTCTACTGGAGATTTTCGCGAAGCGTTGACCGCAGGATAGAGCGTTGCCAGAATGGCAAAAAAAATAGCTAAACTCCCAATCTTAGCAACCTCTGGAACTCTAATCTGTGCAGGCAAATCGCTAATGAAATAAATCTCCTCAGCCAATAGATCAATACCTAAAAATCCTTCTGCAAATATAATGAGGTCGCCCAACTGAGTGGCTACTAGAACACCGAGTAATAGACCGAGCATCGTCCCGATCACACCAATCATTGTGCCTTGCGTTGCAAACATGGTAAGGATGCTTTTCCCAGTTGAGCCAAAGCTCTGCAAAATAGCAATGTCTCCGCGCTTGTCACGCACCACCATAATTAATGTAGATACGATGTTAAAAACAGCAACCACAATAACCATAGAAAGGATAACAAACATAATAGACTTGGTTATCTGGATGGAGCGGAAGAAGTTACTGTGCTGGCGGCTCCAGTCGCTAATATAGAAACCACCCCCAAGCTCCAGGGCAAACTCCTCTGAAATCTGTCCAGCCAAAAAAATATTTGTTACAGCAAGGCGTAACCCCATTGCCTCACCACCAGTGCGAAACAAGAGTGCAGCATCGTTCAGGTTCACGTAGATCAAGCCTCGGTCGTACTCATACATACCAGCTTCGAACAATCCAGAAATCTCGAAACGCCGCATACGTGGGATAAGCCCCGCCGGTGTTACCCGGCCCTCGGCCAACATGAGCACGAGAGAGTCGCCGACGCTCACGCCTAATTCCTCAGCTAAACTAGTGCCAATTAGAGTTCTAAAACTACCCGCTTCCATCAATTCAAGACTACCTTCCTGCAACAATTCCGCAATCGTCGAGACATCTTGCTCCAGTACGGGATCGATGCCACGTATGCGAACCCCGGCCAACTTCTCACCTGCAATAACCAGTCCTTGGCCCTCTACGTACGGCGCTGCCGCAATAACATCTGACCTCTCCAACGCACGCTCCCGAAGGGTTGGCCAGTCCTCCAGCGGCTCATCAATCCCACTGACCGTTGCGTGGGATACGATACTCAAAATTCTCTGCTGTAATTCGTTCTCGAACCCATTCATGACAGAAAGTACAACGACCAATACCGCGACGGCGAGACAGATTCCCATCATAGAAACTAGAGAAATAAACGAAATAAAACCATTCTTGCTATGAGCGCGCAGATAACGCAGAGCTATTGAGATTTCGTAGGGTTGCCTCAGCATCACTCGTACCTCAGCGCCTCTGCCGGCGCCACCGCCGCCGCGCGACGCGACGGGTAAATCGTAGCTATCACAGCAACGAGAAATGCGAGCACCGGTATGACAATCACATCTATTAAATGGACTTCCGACGGAATCTCAGTGACGTAATAGACATCACCAGGCATAATTTGAAAGTTAAATGTAAGTTCAAGCCACGGCACAATCGTTTCAACATTGAAGGCCAACACAATGCCAAGTGCGACTCCGAGCAATGTCCCGGCAAACCCCAACAGCGAACCCTGCACCATGAATACTCGGGCAACTTGAGCAGGCTTAAGGCCATAGGTACGCAAAATTGCGATATCCTTTTGTTTATCGGTTACTACCATCATAAGGGAAGCAACTATGTTGAAAGCTGCTACCGCAACAATAAGCAACAATAGCAACGCCATCATGGTTTTCTCGATTCTGATAGCACGGAAGTAATTACTATTCTCAAGCGTCCAATCAGAGTACTCGTAAGAGAATCCCTGACTGCCAATCCCATTCTGTAGTTGACTGACTTCTAGCGGATTCTCTAAATGAATCGCAAGACTCTCTACTCGACCGTTGAGCCCTTTAAGTTGACTCGCATCACTTAAGTGCACCAGTGCAAGACTGGCATCGTGATCCTGAATTCCCGCCTCAAAAAGACCACTTATAAAGAAACTACTCAGACGAGGCAGAAGACGACCATTCTCGACCCGAGGCACCAAAAGATTGATACGGTCACCAATACCGACCCCTAAATTTAGAGCTAGAGTTCTACCAAGAACTATCCGACGAGCATTCTCTTCAAGATCAATCAAGCTACCGATCCTGAGGAAGCCTTCGAGCTCAGAAATATTGCTATCCTCGGAAGGTAGGATGCCGCGTACGATCACAGGACTAAGATTAGAACCCGACCCAAGCATTCCTTCTAGAGAGATGAAGGGTGAGACTCCCACGACACCAGGCTGCTCCATTACCTGCGCGCGGACACTCTGCCAATCTGCAAAACCCGTGCCCGGTTGCGATAGACTCGCATGAGCAGTCATGCTTAGAAGTCGGGTTCGTAATTCTGTTTCAAACCCGTTCATTACTGACAGTATTACGATTAGAGCGGCAACACCTAAACTAATACCCAGCAATGAAGCTAAACTAATAAATGAGACAAAGCCTCTACGCGCACGATCTTGCACGTAGCGTAAGCCAATAAAACATTCAAGGGGATGAAACATCGCCAGCATTAAAGCACAGCGGCCGCGGTTAGTCGTGTGGGCTTAAGTCTACCGGGAGCTTCCGCTCTAAACTCACACCCTGAACCTTAACTGATGCGCCCAACGCATAAACTTCAACGCCCGACTCAACAGCACACCTTAGAGCCAGTCCATAGTTAGGATCGATCTCATCAGCGGGTCTGACACTCTGAACATCAGTTCTTTGAACGCAGAAACACAACGCCCCGCGGAGCCCTTTCTCTACCTGTCTAGATAGCTCTTCAACGTGCCGGGTCGCTCGAGTGCTCACCGCATCCGGAAAAATCCCACAACCATCACCCACCACTGCAGTGACGTTTTTGACCTCCAGGTAACAGTCCGGTTCACCAGGCGACCCGCTTAACAGAAAATCAATCCGAGATCGGGTTCCTTCAAGTTTCACCTCACGACGAATTTGATCATAGTCTTTCAACTCGGGAATAAGACCCTGCTCTAATGCCTCGGCTACAAGAGCATTGCTACGCCCGGTATTGATACCAACAAGCACCGATTCCTTCACCTCTACCAATTCCCAGCCCATTGAGTATTTGCGAGCCGGGTTGTTTGAGGGTAACAACCACACAGTAGATCCGGGTACCTGACATCCCAACATGGATCCGGTATTTGGACAGTGAACCGTGGTTTCTCTACCGTCGGCTAGAACTACATCCGCCAGAAAACGTTTGTAACGTCGAACCAGCTTTCCTTCGATTAATGGAATATTAAATTTCATAAATAACAATGAGTTATAAGAATATTCCTCAGATCTTGGTACTCCACTACAACCCTTAGCACAGATCTCGGTAGTAGCTTATTCTAAGTTTGGAGATGTCATCCACACCAATATGACATCGCAAAACCCGCTTGGAAAACAACGATCATTTTAGCGCCTTAAACACACCGCTATCCGAATGATATTGCCTGGTATGGGATAATTCCGCCTTTGCGTAGGGTGTAGTACTCGAAGGATACGGATTTGCCCATCTTCCGGCTACCCGTCCCGATGGAGCCAGACTCGGGTTTGATTCAGTGGGGGCAGCTCTACGGGGCAGCCCAAGGCCTTGCTGCGGGCTATGCGCTTGAAACCCATCCCAATACTGTCTGCATCATTACCGAATCCGCCTCGACTGCAAACCGTTTAAAGCTCGAGCTTGATTTCTTTTCACCACAATCAGGAGGACTACGCTTCTCCGACTACGAAACCCTACCCTACGATGCCTTCTCCCCGCCCCAGGATCTGCTGGCAGAACGGTTATCCGCACTCTATAAGCTTGCGATCGGCGATCAAAAAGTCCTGATCGTTAATGCGCAAGCTCTGCTTACTCGGTTGCCGCCCCCTGATTTCGTCTGCGCACGATCCATCATGCTCAAGATTGGAGATCATCTCGATACAACAGTCTTGAGGAAACGTCTTATCAACCATGGTTACCTGCACGTAGAACAGGTATTAGATCCCGGAGATTTTGCAGTCCGCGGCTCTCTCATCGACATATATCCCACCGGAGCTAGCCACCCTGTCCGCATCGATTTATTTGACGAGGAGATTGAGAACCTAAGGATCTTTGATCCACACACCCAACTCAGCACAGGCGAGGTTCAGAATATACGCGTGCTGCCTGCTCGAGAATTTCCCTTTGACTCAGTTGCCATTCGTAAATTTAGAGAACGGTTTAGAGATCACGTACCGGGGGATCCCAGCCGTTCATTAGTCTATCGAAATATCTCCGAAGCGCAGTTACCTGCAGGCATTGAGTACTACCTTCCATTGTTCTTTAACTCCACCGCATCTTTATTGGACTATTTTCCGAACAATACTCTAATGATCGTAGTTGAAGATGCTATGGCTGCATTAGATTCAGGCTGGACTCTTATACAGGAACGCTATGAGCAACTTGATGGAGATATCGAACGACCAATCCTATCTCCGGCAATGGCATTCTGGACACCAGAGGAACTTCGAGCTGGTATTTCGCGTTTTTCAAAACTCATGCTTACTAGTCGGAAAGTAGAAGTGCCAGATGAGAAACACTTCAACGCGGGAACTATGTACCCGCTGAGCTCAGTGAATGCTGAACAACAGGACCCTATTTCCAAATGGCTAAAAAGCAAAACTGACTTTAAAACGCTCCTTGTAAGCTCATCTCCAGGGCGCCGAGAAATTCTTTCGGAACTCCTTAAGGGTCGCGGGCTCACTCCTTTTCCCATCAACAACTGGCAAGATTTTTTACAGACTGAGCAAGCATTGTGCCTTGCTGTTGGCGAATTCGAAACAGGAATGATTCTGCCAGACAGATCTTTGCGTCTGATCACAGCCGAGCAACTCGGTCTCGATCGGCCTCGACAACACAACCACCGTCGCCGAAGGAGCAGGGATCCAGATGCTATCGTCAAAGAACTGACAGACCTACGAGTAAGCGCCCCGGTGGTACACGAAGAATATGGTATTGGGCGATACCGAGGGCTTGTAAATCTTGTGGTAGACGGCGTGCTGACGGAGTTTCTTCTTCTTGAGTATGCAGGCTCCGATAAGCTCTACGTCCCCGTACACAGCCTGCACTTGGTAACTCGATACACGGGCGCATCTCCTGAGCAGGCACCGTTACACCGTCTTGGGTCAGATCAATGGCTGAAGGCCAGACGCAAAGCAGTGAAACAAGCGCGTGATGTAGCAGCAGAACTTTTAACTCTTTATGCACAGCGAGCTGCTCGACAGGGAATCGCTTTTTCACTCTCAGAGGAATTCTATCAACGTTTCACGCTAGAGTTCCCCTTTCAAGAAACCGACGATCAAATAAACGCTGTACAAGAGACTCTTGATGATCTGCTGAGTTATACCACTATGGATCGAGTAATCTGTGGTGACGTTGGTTTTGGCAAGACAGAGGTCGCATTGCGCGCGGCATTTGTTGCGGTGCATGCGGGCTACCAGGTCGCACTACTTGTACCGACGACACTACTTGCACAACAACATCATAGGACCTTTACGGACCGTTTCGCCAAGTGGCCAGTTCGTGTCGAACTCTTGTCAAGATTCAGGAACAACAAAGAAAGCCGTGAGGTAATCAAAAGCTTAGCTAATGGAACCGTAGATATTGTCATCGGCACTCACAAACTCCTTAGCGGTAACATTCAATTCAAGCAACTCGGCCTCATTATTATCGATGAGGAACACCGTTTTGGTGTCAGGCATAAGGAACAACTCAAGAATCTGCGTGCAGAGGTCAATATGCTGACGTTAACTGCAACACCAATCCCTAGGACTTTGAACATGACGCTGGGAGGTCTACGCGATTTATCTATAATCGCCACGCCCCCCGCAGATCGACTTTCGGTAAAAACGTTCATAGGAGAGTGGAGTGATTTATCGATTCGTGAAGCTATCCTACGAGAACTTCGCCGTGGCGGACAAACGTATTTCGTTCATAACCGCGTACAAGATATCACTAACATTGCCAAAAAATTGAAAAAATTATTGCCTGAGGCAGAGATTAGAGTTGCTCATGGGCAAATGACAGAGCGGAAGCTCGAACGGGTCATGCTGGACTTCTATCATAGAAAATTTAATGTACTGGTGTGTAGCACGATCATTGAAAGCGGAATTGACATTCCCACTGCTAATACCATCATTATCAATCGTGCAGATCGGTTAGGACTCTCCCAGTTGCACCAACTGCGCGGGCGTGTTGGCCGATCTCATCATCAAGCCTATGCGTATCTGATTGCTCCACCTGCTCGAACGCTGACGCCCGATGCTGCTAAACGACTTGAAGCGATTGAAGCACTAGAGGAATTGGGCTCAGGCTTCACGCTGGCCACCCATGATTTAGAGATTCGAGGCGCCGGTGAACTACTTGGTGAAGAACAAAGCGGACAAATACAAGCTATCGGATTTGCTCTCTATAACGACCTACTAGCAAGAGCTGTAACGTCATTACAGGAAGGCAATGAAACAGATTTAGAACCCCAACTTAAACATGGAGCGGAGATCGAGATTGGCCTACCCGCGCTATTCCCTGAAAGCTATATGCCAGATGTACACATGCGGCTCGTTCACTACAAGCGGATCGCTAATGCTGGTTCTGAAGACGCGCTGCGTGAGCTGCAAATAGAACTTATCAACCGTTTCGGACTCTTGCCACTTCCCGTACGTACCCTATTCGAATTAACTCGGCTCAAACTTATTGCGCAGTCATTAGGCATCAAGAAAATCCGTGCTGGAGACACGGGCGCTACATGTGAATTCAAAGAAAATGCGGTGATCGATCCCATCCACCTAGTGGATCTAGTTGAAGATGATCCAGTGTCTTTCCGATTGGACGGCCCATACAAGCTACGCATCAAATGGGTCCTCAACTCCGATGAGGAACGCCCAGCTGCCGTGAGCAAGTTACTCACTCGTCTTGGTGCTACTGATCAAGATTCAGCAGCAGCGTAACATCTATCAGTTCCCAAACTCGGGAAGACGCTTCTCCACAAATGAATTAATAGCTTCCTGACCATCTCTTGACTGGGAGGTCTCCGCCATCACCTCAGTGGCTAATTCATAGGCACCGACCGTACTAAGTTCCATCTGACTATACAAAGCTTGCTTTCCTTTCGCTTTGGAGTAACTGCTACCCCGAGTTGCACGTTGAAGTAACGCACGTGTTTCAGTAGCAACGTCCGGATCTGGCACAACTCGATTAACCAACCCCCACTCAGCAGCAGTCTGAGCATCAATCGAATCACCAGTAAGCAACATTTCCAGTGCGCGTTTTCGACCTACTGCACGTACAAGTGCAACACCCGGTGTATGGCAAAACCAGCCTCCGCCGCCACCTGGCATCTGAAAATGAGCAGATTCTCCCGCTACGGCAAGATCACATGAGGCCACAAGTTGACAACCAGCAGCCGTCGCAAGACCTTCCACCTGTGCAATCACAGGCTGAGGAATATTTTGGAGTAGTTGCATTAAATCACCGCAGATCCCGAGAAGCTGTTTCATCTCATCCAAATTGCGGCCGTGCATATCATTAAAATCATGTCCGGATGAGAACACGGGTCCCTCAGCTGCAAGTATGACACCCCGTACATTACCTTCCGCAATGTTCTGGAATGCGTCCAAAAGTTCTCGCAGATGCTCCTCGGATAGAGAATTACGACGGCGCGCACGGCGCATAGTAACCGCCGCAAAACCATCTATCTCTTCCAAAGTGATGTGTTCGTAGCTCATAACTTTCTTCTATATTACCTTTCTCACCGCCACTAGTCAGAACCCGATCTAAAAAACAGAACAATGGGAATCAGCGTGCACGAGAGCTCGCCCCGAATGTAACAGCAAGCTGAATTGACTCGCCTCCACGCTCAATAATAACGGTGCTCTCCTCGCCCGGCCTCACTTCCCGCAGGACAAACATGAGGTCGTAGATGTCGCGCACTTCGCGACCAGCTAATTCTATAATCCGATCTCCTCGCTGAAGTCCGGCCTCGTCTGCCGGACCTCCGGCGCGTACACCCGACAGAAGCATACCTGGGCGGTTATCAGGCGAACCCGTATAGTCAGGAATAGTACCTAGGGAGGCACCGTAACCACGAATATCACCTATGGGAGCAGGAGCTTCTGACTCTCTATAAGTCAATCCATCTAATGCCGTCAGATCGGTTGTAAGTTCAGCCACCAGGTTAGCGATGCGCACACCTCCAGCTGCGTTAATGCGTGCTGAGTCATCGGATGGTTTGTGATAATCCTCATGGGTACCCGTAAAAAAGTGGAGGACTGGGACACCGGCAGCGTAGAACGGCATTTGATCTGAAGGACCATACCCATCACCACCCAGTTGGCAACTAAGTGTAAGTACGTCGCAGATCGGTTTAACGATCGAGTCCCACTCCTCGGCTGATTCACTCCCCAAAACTGAAACCCGATTGTTCCGAAGTCTCCCAACCATATCCATGTTAAGCATAGCCACCAAACCTGCCGGCGCGATACCCGGAAGCGGCGTACGAATGAGGTGGCTTGATCCAAGAAGGCCAGCCTCCTCACCAGTGAAGGCAACAAACACGACATCACGACTGAGTTCGTCTCTCCTCGCTGATAGTATGCGTGCCGCCTCTAGCAGAGCTGCTGTGCCAGAAGCATTATCGTCTGCACCGTTATGGGGCTCATTCAATCCCGGTGCGAGAGACCCTTGGCCACCAAATCCAAGGTGATCGTAGTGGGCGCCCAGCAGCACGGCCCCTGGCAGTCGTTCAGGTGCCGTGAGCCGCCCCACTACATTGTGTACCTCACGGGTATGTTCGACCACTTCAGAAATGAGTCCGACTTGATGCGCCCCAGCGAGAAGCTGTTCCGCCCAAACCCTCTTGAGCACCGCCACAGGAATACCAGCACTACCTTGTGAATCTACGCGCAATCTCGGGAGTGGGGGCTCACCCCCTCTTTCACCCTCGAGCGGCAAGTCGGCCACCACCATACCAACCGCACCATGTTCGCGAGCCGTGAAAGCTTTATAGCGTAAGTCGCCGAAACGCCGCTGAACCCCTTCGTCTTCGAAAATACCATCTTTTGGCGTGTAGCGACGCACCAGAACAATACGCCCTTCTACCTCTACCCCCTCATAATCACTGATGTTGTGCTCTTCCGAATCGATTCCCCAACCAACAAAAACAACAGAAGCCGATATTTCGTTACTTGCAGAGAATCCTGGAACGACAAAATCTGCAGACGGTATAACCTCACCGTCTATAGTAAGCGCCGTATTCGGTCCTCTCTCTATATCAAATACCGCCTCAAAACTCTGGAGATAGCTACCATCGGCGACCGGCTCCAAACCGATCTCCTCAAAGCGTCTTCCAAGCCAATCAGCGGACTCAGCTAACCCAGGCGTTCCCAGACCACGGCCATCTCGGGAATCATCGGCCAGCCAATCAATATCAGACATATAACGGTCCGGGGGGCGTTCAGTAACTGACGGCGAGCTGTCGATCCAGCGTGCAATATAAATATCCGTCTCCCCTGGCCTGCCCTGATTACGGTTGGAGGCAAAAGCCAACCACTCATCGTCCGGCGAGAACATGGGAAACCCGTCGAAGTCTGGGGTGTACGTGATGCGTTCTAGGCCTGTCCCATCTATGTTGACCGCCCAAATATCGAACTCACGACCATTTGGATCATGATGATTGGAAGAGAAAAGGACGCGCTCACCGTTTGGAAAAAAATATGGCGCAAAATTCGCGCCACCTAAGTAGGTGATCTGGTGAGCCTCAGAACCATCGGCATTAGCCACCCAGAGTTCAAGTTCACTCGGACGAACTAGGTCCTTAGCCAAAAGCGACTGGTACTCCTCGAGCGATTCTCCTTGAGGGCGCGATGCCCGCCACACAATCTTGGAACAATCTCGAGAAAAGAATGCACCACCGTCATAACCAGGCGACTCGGTGAGACGCTGCACGTCTGAACCATCTGCGTTCATCCGGTAAAGCTCAAGATCACCATCACGAGTAGAGGTGAAGACTATAGACCCGTCCGTTGAACAAACAGTCGCTTCAGCGTCATAGGTATTCGTATCTGTCAGCGGCGTAAGATCCGACCCATCAGGCGCAGCACTGTAAATCTGGTACCCATCGTATAACGGCCATACGTACCCTAATGAACGATCCGGTGGGGCCGGACATTGAGTACTAGTCGCATGTGTGGATGAAAAAATTACCCGCTCGTTGTCAGCGGCAAAGTAGCCGCAGGTTGTGCGGCCTTGTCCAGTGGATACTAGTGTAAGCGCTGCTGGATCGCTGATAGACATGCGAAAAATCTGGTCGCAGTCATGAGGCTCGCGAGTAGACTGAAAAACCAGTTCCGAACCATCGGGTGACCAGTAAGCCTCAGCATTCTCACCGCCGAATGTTAACTGCCGAACATTACTCAGGTGCACCTCGCGATCGTCGTGAAGTGTTCCCTGAGCATATAACGCCGCTGGTATCGATAAGGCGACCGTTACAGCAACTATATAGCGAGGTGAACAAAATTTATGCATAGTTCAGTGAAAGATAATCCATCATTAATATTTTGACTCAGTGTTCTCGTTCAGCCTTCCTCGTCAATCCGGGACAAATACCGGCATCGAATCCTCCCATCGGCTGTCCGTCAGCTGGCGAACATCGGAACCGTCAGCATTCATAATAAATATCTGCGCGTAGGGCTGGGGCGAGAAATCGTAAAGCGCCGCCTCATCCTTGAAGCCATTGCGCGAGCTCATAAAGAAAATAGACTCGCCATCGGCCGTCCATGTTGCGTGACCGTCGCTGCCGGGCGTGGTCGTCAACTGTCTCAAGCTCGTCCCCTCAGGGCGAATCGTAAACACATCAAAGTCCCGATCGTCGCTCTTCTGCCGTGTGAAGAGTATAAGCTCCCCGCTCGGCGACCAGTACGGAAAATTGTCCCATTCCGTGGTCAGCGTATTCACGGATTGATCACGGAGATCAAGTAGGCGAAGTCCGCGCGCCTCGCCACCTCTCCCATCATTCCCCCAAACGCGGTACACAATAAAGTTACCGTCCGGTGACCAATCCGGGAAACCTGCATTAGGCAGGTTTTCGGTCAAGTCCTGAGAGCCCGAACCATCGGCATTGATCATCATCAACTTAGCTGGCCGTATACGCCCGCCGAAGAAACCGCCAAATCCAAAAACGAGTCGGTCTCCATCAGGAGACCAACTTGACATCATCGCCGCACCAGATGAATCGTGGAATACTTGCTGATAACCCGACCCGTCGGCATTCATCGCCAAAATAGGCGTCTGGGGATTAGCTAGCGTAGCGCTCAACCCCGTGACGGTCAGTCTGCCCCCGATCGAGAAGCTCGGGAAGACATCGGTAAAGCGATACTCGTAGTCCGGGTTCCAGCTATAGAGTCGCTGATTCTGTGGTCTCGGCGTAAAGTCGGTCCGCTCGTAAACAACTAACCGACTATCGCTTGACCAGGACGGATTGCGCATCTCGCCAGCCACGGCCTCACCGCCTGTATATACCAGCCCCCGCTCAACCGGACCGTCGAGTGGCGTCGCCTTAACGAGATATCCGATCTGCCCTCCTTCAAGAAACTGAGGTTGCACCCTGAGTCCAGCGCCAGCAGTGTGTTCGACGCGCTCGCCGGTGGCCATGTCAATGGAAATGATCTGCGCGAGCGCATTCTCAGGTGCTCCCATACGCGCAACAAATGTTTGCGCTGGATCGATCTCATAAAACACCAGCCGGCTACCGTCCGGCGACCATTCCGGCGAGCCAGCTGACATACCAGATTCGGTCATCCGACGAAGCCCGGTCCCGTCCAGTCGAATCACGTAAACACTGAGTGCCTGATAGTGACCAAGACCAGCGCCTCGCTCATGGCCCCGCCAGGCGGTGTTCCGATCGGAGGAAAACGCGAGCCATTGTCCATCCGGTGACCACGACGGCCGGAAATAGCCCCGCGGCAGTCCATCCACCGGACCATCCAGATTTCCCGTCAGGTTACGCAGATTTCTGCTCGCGAGATCAAGCACCCAGATGTTCGTAGTGTGCGTATCGCGGGTCGAAACAAACGCCACATGGGTCCCATTGGGTGATAGCACCGCTTGGTCGTCCATCGCTGTATTGTCCGTCAAGCGCTCGCGCTCGGAACCGTCAGGACGCATGCGGTAGATATCAGCCTGACCATGAGCATCACGTTCGGAAGTGAAAACGATCCAACTCCCATCGGCAGCGAATGTCGCGTTGTATTCGAAGTCAGAGCTGGAGGACAGTTTGCGCTCATCACTGCCATCGGCATTAGCAACATACAATTCGCTCATCGAGGGACCGAGCCTATTCATTAACATGACGCCCGATGACTCCGCCGAGCCGAGTTCGCCTTGTGTATATCCACTAGCAGAAAAGGCCATCAATATTGGAATGCCGCCAAAACGCCGGAAACCGCCCGTGCACACTGACCACACTAGTGAATCACTACTGCTGCCTACTACGCTCATGATCCCCCTCCTCCGACGATGCGTTTCTATCGTCTAGCCTCCAAAAGTATTAGGTCTCTCTTCATTATCATCAAGGTACACGGAGAGCTACTAGGGAACCTGGATGGGTTGTACTGGCAATCTGAACCACGATGTACTGCTGTCCTTCGTGTAAATAGCTCATCATGCCGTAGCGGCCAGGCGCGGGTATATCCACAGTGCCCAACCGCTCGCCTGTCAATTTGTCCACAGCGTGGAGGACAGATGCCCCTCCTCCGCCCTCAGCGGTAATAAGTAGTGTCTTTGTAACCATTGTGACCGCGTGAGAGGTCCGCCCGGTATTAGGAAGATCCACTCCCCCGAGAGCAGGGTGATGCTTAATACGATCTGGCGTATCCCCATTAGGAATTGACCAGAGGTGCTCCCCCTTATTCATATCGATGGCGACGATCTGACTGTATGGAGGTTTGTAAATAGGTAACCCCTGGGGGCCTCGAAAGTCACCGCGATTGGCGACAGCCCAGTCTACGATCGTTGCACCTGTGGTCATAAGACTTTCAGGTTCGTCCATCTCATGACCTGGCACAATGTTTTCTGATCTACAGCCTCTCAAGGTTGAAACGTAGAGAATGCCAGTCTCTGGATCTGCGGATGGAGGACCGAATATGTTTGATGCTCCACTGGGACAACTCACAAACGACCGTAAGCCCGAAGGGTGCCCCACCTGAATTGGGGGATTAAACAATGGACCGATTCGGTAGTTTTTGATGATCTCCAGCGCCTCTCGCCGTAATTCGGGCGTGAAATCAATTAGGTCCTCTTCGGTCAGTCCTTGCATCTCGAACGCTGCCGGCTTTGTGGGAAATGGTTGAGTGAGGGCAAGCTTTTCGCCAGGCACCTCCGACTGAGGTACTGGACGTTCTTCGATGGGCCAAACCGGTTCGCCAGTTATGCGATTAAAAGTATAGGCAAAACCTTGCTTAGTGGTCTCAACTGCTATCGGAGTTGGGCGTCCGTCAACTATCACATCTAGTAGGATCGGTGCCGCGGGATTATCGAAATTCCAGATATCATGGTGAACGGTCTGGAAGTGCCAAACACGCTCGCCAGTCTGAACATCTAAGGCAATGATGCTAGTGCCAAACAAATTATCGCCCGGCCGAAAACCGCCATAAAAGTCCAGTGTCGGTGGATTGGTTGGTATGTAAACGATACCGCGCTCCAAGTCTGTCGACATGGGGGCCCAAGAAGAAACGTCTCCTGTCCTCCGCCAGGCGTCGTTCTCCCAAGTTTCATGACCAAACTCATTTGGCCTTGGAATAACATGGAACTTCCACAGAAATTCCCCAGTCCTAGCGTCATAGGCCAAGATATCACCGGGGATATTCTCTATACGGGTTTGGTAATAGCCCTGCTCGTGGACGTTTCCCACAACCACTGTCCCGTTTACTACGATAGGCGGGGACGATGTACTAAGGTTACCAAGATCCCTAGGAATACCGTACTCAGGGTCGTACGTATAACCAGAAGTTAGCCAAGGCTCCCAATCACTAACCAGATCTGGGAGCATATCTACAACGCCCGTTCTCGGGAAATCCTCAAGCGGAACAGTCGCACCCCAGTCCGGCATAGGAATTCCGGTCTTCGCATCGAGTGCGTGGAGAAAGAAGCCGGGGCTAGCAGTAAAAATTACCCCGCGCCCATCCACCTCGGAGTAGGCTACCCCCTTCCCATAGTTGTTCCGCATGCCTCGCTCATAGCGTGTTGTGTGGGGCTCGCGGTAAGTCCATATTGTCTCACCCGTAGCCGGGTCAATGGACACCACCGTACGCCGTTGGCCAGCTACAGTGTAGAGTAAGCCATCAACATAGATGGGAGTAGATCGGAAGACGTAGTCGACGCCAGAGCCAAAATTATCCCCCCGCCAGACCCAAGCCACCTCCAAATCTTCAAAGTTACTAGCGTTGATCTGATCCAAGGACGTGTAGCGGGTATGCGCAGCATCCCCGCCGATGTAGCGCCAATCTCCAACAGAACTGTCTGGCTCTTGAGAGATGGCCAGGTCCTGCCACAGGAACATACCTCCTACAGCGTAAACAAAAAACCGTGAATGATAACTGGCTACTCGAAGGTAGAATCTGACAGTTTTGATCATCACTTGCCCTCTTGTAATTCGCCGCTCCATATAGCCTCAAATCTTCCTGATCAAGGTCCCGGAATGCGCACATTCTCGAGCAAAACCGAGTCCGACGGCAACTCCTCCTCACCAGCAGGATAATCGTTTAACCTGAGCAAGAAAGCGAGAATATCCACATACTCTCTAGGACTAAGACTATTAGGATTGCCCTCTGGCATCGTTGTTGAAATTACATTCATCAAGTCTCCCGCTGTCTCATATATGGCGCCTCGAAACCAGATACGTGTAATCTCGTTTGTCCTGTGGCATTCCGAGCACAATTGCTGGAATCGCCGCTCCCCCCGAGATGCCTGACCTCTCGTAAAAAATCCAGTTTGTGTGGAAGCACTAGCAGATGGATGTATTACTGGCTCTTCTGAGCGGACAGCCTGCGTGCTGTCGTCTGGCTCCTGCAAATTGACAGCGGGTACCGAACACCCTAGCTGCATGGTCGATAGACATATCCCATAAACGAATCTCAAAGTTGAGTATCGTATAGCCATTTAGTCCCAGCAGGGTTCGTGCAAAGAGCTAAAAAGCTCTTGTCATTCAATAGTTTTAAAATATGATCAGCCGAACCAGGAATCTACCCCTAATCCCACTCCTGCTCGATACCCCCTTCTGGCGTCAAAAATCCAAGAAGGCAGCCGTTAGAACCATCTCTGAGCTGATGACAACGAATAGAAACTGTGTCACCAGCTTTAACGGTACTCTCATTTATTCCAGACCTTGCGAGCCCTCTAACACCAGCGGCCTCCACTGCCCACTGAGCCGGTTGCCCATCAGCTCCTACAACCTCTAGAAAGAGCCAGGTATGAGGGTTTACCAGGTGAAGCTCTTTCACCGTCCCTTGTAGATGCGTGTATTCTGCCATCTGATAATTTCCGTGGGAATGATGGGCCCATGCAATGCCCGCCAAAGCGTACGCAGAAACGACACTGAGACAAAACCATTTTAAGCGCATCTCCATCCTCCTAACGTACCTGAGCATCACGGACTTTGATCGCGTCAGAATAGTTCCGATACCGAATCCTGCCACCATCTCTATCAACAAATTCCAAAGATTGCTGGAAGAACCCAGGCGGGAGTGATCCGGATGGAACAGTCGCTTCCGCGATATAGAGATGGCTATCATGTAGATATATAGCCGCATAAGTACGGCTTTGGTCTTCATTCGTGATCTGTAGCTGATGCCCCTCTACCCGGTCTATATAATGGTATGCGTCATACGTGACCTCCCCCCCTCTCCTACGAAGATTCCACGCTGCAAAGGCAATCGATGCTCGAACATCAACTTCCCAATAAAGCTCGTAGTCTGCCTCCGTACGGTCTCGCTCTGAGTGTATTTTTCGGGATTCTGTGTAGTCGACTACCGTGACAGAATAAACCCCCCCGCTATCTTGATAGCTGTAGATACGTGTCGGGAAAGTGGCGCCGTATTCAGATAAATAAGTACTGTTCGTAATCTCGAATTCACCAGGAGTATGAATTCGGAACAAATCATCCATGCTCGTGTACTGAAACCAGCCCTGTGCAAGAACCGGCCCTGCACAAATCAGAATTGAGCCTATAAGAATCCACCGAACAATATGCATTTGCTGTTCCGACATATTACGACTACAGGTAAATACTGCCAGAAAGATAGTTCATTGTGCACTGCCCAATTGTTAAAGGATGTTAATCTGGAAAAGGCCTGCCACACAGAAAAACCAAGCCAAATCGATTCCAATCTGTTCAAATTCTAGCGCCTGATTTCGGTCACAAAGAGCGCTCTCAGAAATGAGCCAGTACTCGACGATACAATTACAGAGTCTGTTTTAACTATAAGGAACGCGGCCTGGTCGAACCAAGACCCGATAATTGGTAGAAACGCGCAAGCAATCGTTGCGTCCACATATTTACCACGCGCGGAGTGAGTGCCATTACTAGGCCGGCAGGTATACCATCAGCATCCATCCGTTGACGTTCAACCGTTCGCGCTAGAACCTCGTCACTCATAGCATCCCGCAACTCCAAAACGATGTTGGCCTCCCAAACCCAAGCAATTGTAGTAACAACACTTCCGGGAACATCCGGCGGAACACCAGCAATAACATCGGTCAGGAATGCTCGCATCATAAGTACATCGCGCCCAAGCTCATCCGTTTGACTATACGAGCCGATACCCTCGGTGGCTTCAGAGAAAGTTTCTGAAAACACATCACGGAGCCGAGCTTTCATTGTTTCGGTGGGGGGAAATACCGCTGTTTTCTCCATGGTCCTTGTTGTTGTCCAGTTTTGCTCTGGGACATCACGAAATTGGATGACACTCGGCAGTAGAAAAATCTGCCTATATTGTGAGAGATCTAGATCCGGTTTTACCCAAGCGGTGCCCATAATAGATGGATCCAACCTATGAAGACCATCTTCAGTTACTTCAGCGTTTGGACCAACCGCCAACATAAACTGCGCATCACTCTCGCCGACATGCCAAAAAAACACCAGCCCAGCAATGGCGGGCAAAATTATCGTCGACAATCTATCTCTCATAGGGTTCTCCGCACGTATCTTCTCGTTTACCCCACCACGCAGCGCCTTTAAACACTTGCCATCTCTATTGACTGCTGATTCTACTCCTATCAAAAAAATATGCTGAAGTGAGAACGCCATAGAACCCTCATTCAAGCTTCTCAAACATGTTGAATTTTAGAGCAGCCTTATAAATCACCTTATAAACAGTAGGTTATATTAAATCACGCTAAATTTGAGGCTAATCTGCTATGTTTACCCAGTGTAAAGCCCGCGAAGTAAGGGTTCGCCATTGAGAAAGACTTGCCCCACCCACACCGAAGGTGCGTCACCTCTGGCAGGAGCCCCAACAATTGAAATCTGATCCCCAGGACTGAGGGTATCTCTGGTCCAACCATCGCGCGGAGCTAAACTAGAGGAGCTTGAGAGCCCGGCCAACCAGCTTATAACCACGCCGTTCTCCCCCATCACGTCAAAATAAATAAGGGTGTGTGGATTGACAAATCGAAAATCCGTGACAATCCCCGTGATGGTAATTTCCTGGGTCAGATCGTAAACAATGTTTGACCCATGGTGACTGAACGAAGGAAACGAAAGAGATAAGAGCCCCAGCCCAAACAAGAAGACGGCAACGAGTTTTGCACTCATCGAATATCACCTAATATAATCTGTAGTAAAACTAACTCTGAATTATAAGAGGAATCACGATCTGCATATAGATCGTTAACGATATTAGTCACTGGAACTTATAAACATATGGCTAAGTCTCTGCCAGAGATTCTATTACCCGAAGAACTTGTCTACCTAGCAAGGAGACCCACGTGAACAACGCACCTATCGATAGAGCAGTTACCCTCTTAGCTATCGTGTGTACCTTGTTACTGAATCCAATACCTACTACTGCGCAAAGATGGGTTTCAGAATCTATTTGTCCCGAGAATACCCCCGCCCTCTTCCATGAGTGTGCATTAGAGGTGGCGGCTTCATTCGATCCTCCCCGCACTTCCGACGGGTCACCAGATATGGGAGGAACCTGGCGCCATCCAAATGGGGATGCTGGTGGTGCGTACGAAAGTCTTGAAGATCATCACGGGAACCTTGATGAAATTGGAGGGCCAGCCACAATCGTTGACCCCCCCGATGGGAAACTTCCGATGCATACATGGGCATTACCACAAAGAAACGAAAACCCACAACGATATATTCACCATAATGCAGCCTGTTTTCTATCCGGAATCCCAAATACCATGTATCACGGAGAGGAGCGTCAGTTTCTTCAGACTTCTGATTACCTTGTGATCCTATCTGGAAACGCGCATGGCTACCGCATTATTGCCTTGAACGACCGCCCACCTGTCGGGGAAGACATACGCCTTTGGGATGGCAGTTCAATCGGACGCTGGGAAGGGAATACGCTGGTTATCGAAACAACAAATCAAACCGGGAAATCCTGGCTGGATCAACAAGGAGCTTTTTACACGGAGGAAGTCCACGTGGTTGAACGATTGACTCTCATTGAGCCTGATACGATCCACTATCAGGCTACGATCGACGATCCAAATGTCTATACCAGACCCTTTACGATTGCTGTTCCCTATAGGCGAAATACTGTGGGGGGGTTTGAAATGCCAATAAACGCCTGCTACGAAAATAATGAAACGCTATTGGATATCTACCAAACCGTAGGTTTTGACTTCTATCCGGGCATCGGTCCTGAGGAGGCTCGGCAAGCTATTGAGACACAACCATAGTCCGAATTTGCGCCCTAACCAAAGAACGTGATTAATCGACCGTGGATCCCCACTCCAAACCATAGAATGAGCGACGCTGCGCCCATGAACCTTGCTAAAACAGGGCTTTCCGTGGTCTCCGTCCAGTTCTTCATCTGAGGTGAAATTTTAAGCCGAAACCAAAGCGCATTCAGACCCGCCAAAAGCAGGAGTACTACCTTCATCTGGAATGCATAGTTCACTGCATAACGATGAGGATTACCTACAACGAAAAAAAATCCCGTACATGCATTGATCCCAAAACCAATAAATACCAAAGGCAAAATCTTGTGTACGGTGCGCAATGGTAGACCTCTCTTATACCCGATCAGCCTTAAATCCATAACAATAAGACCACCAATCAGTACACCAAGACCCGTAAAATGCAGCGTCTCCAGAGTCGGCCATATCCAAGGTCCACTATTAACCCACTGTGAAATGGTAGTGCTACGAATCCAATCAAGTGTGGGAATTATCGAACTGATTTCCATCTCACCTCATCAATCGACATAAGCGATCAACCTCCCAGAGGCAATTACGCCGAACCATATGACCATAGATGTAGCAGCCCAAAACCGCACAAGCACTGGTGCCGTTAGATCCGACTCCCAAAGTCCAGATTCATGAACAAGCTGGCGGTGTAACCAGCCTGTGTTAAGTAGTCCAAAGATAATTAGCACCATCTTTGTTTGAAATGCCGTATCACCAACATACTCTACACCTCGGGGGACAAACAGTACTGTTCCAGAAAGAAAGTTGATACCTAGTCCTGTCCAAGCCAACAAAAGCGCACGTTTGAAAAAAATGTAGGAAATGAAACGAAATAGCCCCAGCATGCGCAGGTTTAGAACCAAGAGCAATCCCATTGAAATAGCCATGCCTACCGCGTGCAGACTCAACATCAATGGAAACCCGACAAAGGATGTAAGCACCCAATCGGAGAACGTGGTCTGTTCGAGCCACTGCAGGGTACTCATAAACCCTCCTTGATTACCCGGGCCTTTACACCACATCAGATACGTCTGCTTCCGATAGGAAGCAGACGTAATTACTATGATCTAAAAAAGAGTTGGCTTGGGCTTAAAAAGGACCTAAATGCCCTTCCATAAAGATCTTCCAAGCATTTAAGGGCAACCATTCATCATACATTCGCCAACTCTCATACTGGGGCAAGCTAACTGCAGTAGGGTGTACCCCTGAATCAAGTTCAGCACGAAGATCACGCAAGTACTGTAAGGTGTCAGCGACATCCTGCTTTGTTCCGCCTTGTAGTGGATCAGGCGCCTGGCTGTGCGTGAAAACAATTTTATCGATATCCAACTCTAAGATTTCTCCGAGCGTTCGTTCCAATTGTGCGACATTAAAGTCAGGCAGAAACAGGAAAGGCAGGCGGTTTGGACCCACTATATCAGCAATATAACCCACCCTTTGTGAAGTAGATGCCAAAGGTATGGTCATTCCATGCCCATGACTAGCACCAAAATGATGCAATTCCACAGTTGTTCCACCTAGGATGATATCCTTTCGTCCCCCCCCCCAACTTTCATCTGGTAACACCAGATTCGGATGAGGGTTAGCAAGCATCCAATTGTAGGCGTCAACGTGAGCGATGATCGTTGCACCTTCATCTTTGAAGGCTTGTCCACCGCCTGAATGATCCCAGTGATTGTGGGTATGCACGAGGTATCGAATAGGTTGATCTGTTACCGACTTGATAGCCGCAACAAGCGCTTGCGAGTGCGTAGGATTAATCGGATCGATCGCGATAACCCCATCGTCGGTGACTACAAACATCGAGATATAATTCCCCATACCGTAGCTATAAATACCGTCTGCAACTTCTACAGGACTTGCATCTTGGCTGATCGCCGAGTTTGCTATGGTAAGGAAAATAGCTATGGAAAATAGTTTTCTTAGACTGACCATTGTTCTAACTCCATGGTTAATTCACTACTGTGAAGAAAACCTCTGTTCTTCAAATAAGATTTTATCCTGAACACCTCAAAAAAGCTTTACGATTCTACATATTAGTCAGTGCACGGGAATAGCGATGGGCCGCATTGGTGCTGCGTCCGCCCCTCGCAACTTTAGTGAGCCTCCGATAAACGCAAACTCATAAACAGCATCTTCGGAAATCTCTTCTAGATAAACTAACTCTAGAATAGGAGTGCCTTGCTGCCCCAGAAGATAAGTATGGACAGGAATATAGTCATCCTCGAGCTCTGAGGAGGACACCTCAAAACTCAGAGTATCCAGACCAATGACAATAGCGCCACTCTCCTCAACTAGAAACTCAGCCGCCTCCAAACCAATGCCAGGGTTGTTTACCATGTAGGCAGCTGCATCCTCGTACACTCGCATACGCCCGGTGCGGATTAGCACAACATCACCCTCTTCCAGGCCCACACGCTGCATTTCCAATGCGTCAACGAGATCCTGACGACTGATGCGGTAATTGTCGCTCAACATATCGACACCTTTGGCAGCAGCAACGTCAATAAGCACACCTCTTGCAATAATTGGCGGAATCTCTTCTGCCCCAGTTACCTTCCAACCACGGTCACCAAGATATTCCTGAGCTTCAAAACCATTCCATATCTTTCCGTTAAGCCCGAAGTGGTTCAGTGTGTCTATATGGGTGCCCATGTGCGTATACATCGAAATGGCTGAACCTGAGTAAGTAACGCGCTCATTCATCTCTCGGCCTTGCCCATTAGGATCATCAACTACCGTGCCATTAGGGGTATGGGTCATCCAGAATTTATAGGCAGGATCTCCGAGCGCCTGGAAACTAGGCATACCTACATAATATTCCACCGATAAATCGTACACGGTACTTCCGTCGATTCGGGATAAGATATGGGCACGCGATTCCGGTGTAATAAGATTAAGGCGCCCGATCTCATCTGTTGCTCCCCAAGGACTGATGCCAACCTCTCTCATTTGAGCATGAGTAGATATTGTTATCGTAGCCAACAATAATCCAAAACCACAGATCAAGTGTCCGTAAAGATTCGATCGATTAATTTTTTTAGTCATAGCTTCTCCCCTGATCAGTGAGTGTCAAAAATAGCCTGATAGGTAGCAACCTTAACTTGAATTGCATCCAATTCAGCGTCAGTAGGATTGTTACGATCGTTTGGTAAAGGCAGGCTTCCAAACTTCATCAGGCAGGCCATAAGAAGAATACGTGCCTTCGGTGCTGTCAGATTCCCACCCTCAATGAAAAGATCGTTAGTGTTGATTGGCGTAAATCCCTCGTTATGCCCCCGACCCACGCGTACGACAGGCATGCCCGTAAGTGCTGCACGTCTAAGTGCTGCGAGAGTTGGTTCATCGGCGCCCCCATAAGGCGCTTGCCCCTCAAGCACGAAGCCCGAAAGCGGCGAATCTGTAAGATTCTTTTCAATCCGCCCTAGAACTTCCACCACCATCTCAGGATCATCAGAAAAATCGTCTGGAAGATACCGAAGATGCTTCACGAGAGTTACTTTTGGAATGGCAGATTCGAGAAGTTCACCCTGGTCGTTCTTTATGCCAACCTCAACCTCTCCCTCACGGCTAACACCCGTCACGTAGTTAGGGAGTATCGCTAGGTTAACCTCCGAGGTATGGGTATGCCTTTTAGTTGGTATAAATGACAAAGCGATCGGGTGAACACCCCCAACAATACCCCCATGACCACCGGTTGCAAGATATCCACCGGGTCGGTCATCACCCTTCGTCACGTCACGTGCAGTGAAGATTTGCTCTTCCTGGATCATTACGGCACCAATCCGGTCCTCACCGTCAGAATCCTGCCACACGTCTGATAAAATATAGTCGACAGAATCCACAATATTGCGATCACCATCATTACTGAGCATTCCATGGGTTCGCTGAGAAGCGTTACCGATGATGGGAATAGTGGTATCAATTAACAACCCGAGCCAATAAGTCGTTTCCTCTATAGTCGGGCTGCCTTCAAGCCAAATGGCTCCCGCGTATTCCTCTGTTGCGAGCGCGTTCTGTACCACGTTAGTTAAACGCGCTAGTGTGGGCATGGTTGGCGCCTCCGATACTGGCAAGTAGGTAAAAAAGTCGCGGCCCCAAACCTCCTCTGGAATATCACCATCACCGACATCAGTGCGTTCTTTCGCAGAAAGTCCCTTTCTGTAACCGCCCGATGGAGCGGGTCGATAAAAATCGAAATTTGCTTTGGAATTGAGAAGGTTATTTCCCCCTCCCGCACCAATACCAAGCCGATCAATCTCTTCGAAGATACGGGAAGCATCCGGGTAGAAGGGCACACGACAACTTTCTTTGGAAACGTCTGCACCGCTAGTGCAATAACCATCCCAAGCTCTACCGTCAGCCTGACGAGCCATGTAGGGCAGAGCATAAAGGCCATCCTCCGGACTCAGCAGAACCTCGTAAACGGGAACGTCGTCGGACCCGCGTCGTTCGCTTTGAAAAACCCCCGTTTCAGAATCAACGTATCCATCAGGCGGCGCGTATAGCTCTTCCATATCCCCTTCTAATGGATGCGCACTAAAAGCCTCCAAGTAGACCGTTACAGGCGCAGCTAGTCGCTGAGGCCGAACCGCATCGAACAATATTGGAGTCCCGTCCGGGTTAGTTAGAAGAGGTAACCCGTACTTGGCTCGAGCATTATTGCTAGTTACAAGGGGCTCGCTGTTCTGAATCGTGGCGGTCGGTCCAGAAAATACAACAATCTTGGGTCTCTGCGCTAAAACAGGCAGTGCAGCACAAAGAATAAAAAAACCCAGCAATAGACGTACTGGAAAAGTAATGGACAACATTTATCTTCCCCCAGATGAAAGGCGCCATAGCGCAAAATTATTCTTATTAAGTAATTCTAATTATTCGAACAGTTTTAATACCCATCAGCATCTACCCCCGCTGGGCACTCTAAGCCGAAATATTTGGCATTATTACTCCAAACTACAGCCATACCGCTGTATTGAGACACCCGGCCGATAGCGCCACACATGATATCGCTCCGCTGTCACAGGCTCAGTAAAAGTAGCTGGATCACGAGCCGTAAAGCCATAGACTAACTCACCCGCCTCCCGATCAAGAGTAAAACGCTCAATGATTTCCATCTCTTGACTCTGGGGCGCCGCTACCAGGCCACGGACTTTGAAATAGGGCCAGTTGATTTGAGTTGTTGTCACAATAAGGTCGTTACTTTCCCAACGACCAATTGAATAACCTAGAGGAGAGAAAGGCTGTCCCGCCGCACTCGCGTCTTCACCCATGTGGATTGTTCGAACGTTATCGTCAGATTCTATGCGAAGCATAATGTCACCATCACCACGCTCAGCAAACTCAATTGGATGCGGACCGATGTATGACAGCGCTTCGGGCATTCCGGGAGTTACACACCGGAGAACGGGGTCGTCTCTAATCGGATCAAATGCCTCATAGGCAACACGGGCCTCAGGCGTTAGTGGAGGATCCACAACAAAATCTGGATCATTGGACTGCACCGTGGTCCACACACGGAAAATGTCATCCACCGATTCGAATTCAGATGGATTGATATGATCGGTACGGCGTCCACCAATAACCATATTCGACCATTTCGGTCCTTCAGAGCTAAGCATTAATATCTCTCGACCATCGGGTAACAAAAGATTACTCAATGCCATATATCGTTCGCGCCGGGTTGATGCTGTCCCCGCAACTCGAACAATCTGCCCAAGCTCAACTAAATCTCCTGTCACCCCAGCGCGATTCAGACTATTTAAATCCGCTCCTTCCAGATCCCAGACTTGCTCGGTGCCATCATCTTCCATCACTCGGACACTTAATCGCACATGTGGGTTTCGCCATTGAACACGTACAACCTCGCCAATAAAATCCTGATCAGCACCTCCCTCAATTTCAGCAAATGAATGATGCCCAGATGCCGCAAGAGGTATTAGAAATACGCAAAGAAAAGACACTACGAACTTATTCATAGTTTTACTCCCCATACTAGATTCGCATCCTAGCCTTGTGTTCTCCATCCCATTACAACCTATAACCATCCGTGTTTAATGACCATTAGATTGCAAAAAATTTCCCCAAAGTATGCATTACAAACTCCTTATTTCAGTCTCTATCTGCTCTACTTAGATATCAATGGTCTAAGAGTCTAGTAAACCTCACAAGCAAACGGTGCAATCGCCTCGCCCAGCGCAAACCAGTGCCCCATAATAGTTGCAGGCTCAGTAAAGGTTACCGGATCCGTTATGGTTAGGTGGTAGTCCAAACGGCTTTGATTATCACTGAGCGTGAACCGCTCAAGCATTTCCACAAAATCGCTTTGAGGCGTACCAATATTGTCGAAATAAGCCCAATTAATCTTCGTCGTCTCAACAACCAAAGTATTACTCTCCCAATGCCCAATCGAATAGCCCAAGGGTGAGGCTGGTACATCTTCAACCTCCGAGCCAGGCATGTGTATGGTCCGTACCTGATCGTAGAGCTCAACCCGCAGCAGAATTGTAGCCCCCTCGTCCACGAATTCGAATGGATGAGGATTGATCATAATTCTTGGCATGCCCTCTGGTTCACAGCGCGCTGCAAAATTGTCCAGTGGATCCCACATTGCCCGAGCAGCGATGGCAGACTCGGTAAATGGTGAGTACATTACCCGATCAGCCAACGCAGGAATGCTCCACACACGGAAAAGTCCTCGATTTTCATGAGTGGCATTTACCGTCTCAGTCTCATCAGCCTCCCACTGCGCTCTACCACCGAGAATCTCTCCACCCCAATATGGCTCACCATTAGCCTGTAATACTGCCTCCGTACCATTGGCCAATAACACATGGGAAGCTAGAAACTCTTGAGGTTGATGATTTGATCGTTGCCCCGCCATTATTACTTGGTCACCAGTATTGAAAAGCTCCTCAGTGATCCCCGTTCGATGTAACGCGTAAATAGATCCAAATCCTTCAATCTTCCACAGCTCTCTTTCCCCAGCTTCATTAACGACATCTAAAGTAAAACCGATGTGGGGATTTCTCCATATCACATCAACAATCTCACCTCTCAGCTCTTGACGCTCGTCGACGTAACCTATCCGTGAATGGTGCGACAACACGACAATTGGAAATAGAAATAGCCCTGATATAACTACAATAAACTTCATAACCTGATCTTTAACGTAGAATTCAAAACCCAGACACAAAAACCCCATGCTCCATTAATTACAATTCTTCCAACATGCGTGCCAGCTCATCTACGTTTAGAGTATCTGATTCCTGATATCCCAAACGGAAACATCTCCACGGACGAATCTGCTCACTTGGCGCCCAACCCCACACACGCCTAAGCTTTATCGGCTCCGTATAATTAACCGGATCTTCCACCAAAAGCTCCATCTGCAAATCATTGCTCCCAGATTCGCGCCAATACAGCTCCCTAATTCTAGCCTCCCGACTGATCGGTTGACCTATGCCATTGACTACTACCCCGTCCATAAGATGCGTTGTTTCGACAATCAATACATCCTCCTCCCAATACGCGACGGAGTACCCAAGCTCGTTATATTGCTGGTTCGCTGACGGAGCTGCCCCGTCTACCAATACCGAACGAACCGTATCACCCTCCTCAAAGCGCATCACAATTCGTCCGCTCTCTTGTAAAATTTCCATGGGATTAGCTGACCACAAGAGGCCAGGCATGCGCTCCGCTGCGCAATCGTTACCCACTCTGGGGTCTGAGACAGCGGGGTCGAAGGCACTGAATGATCGCTCTGCCTCAGCTGTGAATGGATACACACTAGGCTCGATAATTATTTCATCAGGTGAACCCACATAAACAGCGGCATAGACACCTGAGAAATCAACTCCAGAACTTGTGGACTGCGTGTTAGCGATTTGGGCGATTATTGTTACATGGATAATACCACCCACGAAAATCACTAGAAATTTTAGCATTCTCATTCTATCCCACTCCAGGCTGCTGCTTACTGAGCCAATATATTAACCGTGGATAATAAACCAGATTTTTGAGCCAGCGTCTGAAAATGTCTCGAAGGCCTTAAATACCAATTAAACGATGGGTGTAGTCGATGGTCTACGGCTATAATAGGCTCATGCGTGCTTGCGGTTTCAAAGCTCGTTTGATCATTCTTACCACCCAACTCAGTGTCTGGGGTGTTGTGTCGCCTCAGGATATTCCGTCTTCTCAAGAAAACTTAGAATTATTCCGGATTGAGATCCTTGCGTTCACCTACAACGCCTTTGATCCCACCGAGGAACACTTCAATCGCAAGCCCCCCCCGATAGTATTTGATACCTTAACGACCGAATCCGCTGAAGTTCTCCCACCCGATAACACTAACTACTACCAGCAACTACTCCTTGAACCGCCAAAAACGAGTGCTTTACAGAATGAGGCTATTGAAGCTGATCTGAGCATATCGGAGCGAATTCTTTCGTCACTACTCCCTCTTGAAGAAGAAACTGAGCCTGTCGGATCCTTCGAATCTGCCAATCACATCGAGCCCATCGACCCCCTTATACAGGAGGCGCCGATAGATCCATCCTTCGAAGATCAGATTGCCGTCGAAGATTCCTTCGAATCATTCGACTCGCTAGAATCCGAATTACTTGAAATAGTACCGGCAGAGGAACTCTTCCAGTTCCGCCTCCTGGGCCTAGAGGAACTAGAGCTTACTGAAGCATACAGACGGCTGAATAATCTCAACGTATATACGCTTTTGGCCCATGGTGGTTGGGTTCAGGAAGGTTTGCCAGAAGAAGACGCGTTCCCTTTCAATTTAGCATTACTAGGTGCTCTGAACCCTACTGGAACTGTGCAGCTGCACCTCAGCCGGTTCTTGCACGTGAAAGTGGTGCTCAACTATCGCGCAAGACCGGGAACACCCCTCCCTCCCCAATTCGCCACCTACGATGATGTCTTGGAAGAATTTAACTTCCCCCCTGTATATGAGCTGCGCGCAACTCGACGCGCACGGAGCGGTGAGCTGCATTACTTTGACCACCCCGCATTTGGACTGCTGGTTATTATCAAGCCACATACGGAAATTATTGAAAATATTGGAGAAATGGATGAGCCGTCGAATCTGCCCCGCGGACCCGCAGCATATATCCAAGACAATGAGTTCCTCTCAACGACAAAAAGCCCGGTAGGCTAGACACTCGCACAAAGATCCGGGACCAACCGATTCAGAACCGCCGACAATCTGTCGAGGCCCTCGGTCATGTAGCGCTCCATCTGACTGTGAATATCTAGTCCCTCATCTCCACGACCAGCCGCATAATTCACTGCTAGCGCGCAAACGGCATAGGTCATACCGAGCTCACGCGCTAGCACGGCCTCAGGCATGGCTGTCATGCCCACCATAGTGCAGCCATCTCGTTCTAGACGATTGATCTCCGCCATAGTCTCCAACCGTGGACCTTGGGTCACCCCATATACCCCTGACTGTATGGAAAACCCAGCTGCCTTTGCAGCAGCCGCAATTCGCCCCCTTAGAACAGTGTCAAAGGGCTCAGTGAAATCCACATGTACTAACTTGTTAGTGTCACCATCGTAGAAAGTTTGCTTTCGATCCCAGGTGTAATCGATTAGTTGATCTGGAACGGCCAGCTCCCCGGGTAGAAATCCAGAATCAAGGGTACCGACAGCGTTCAACGCAACACACTGACGCACACCGTGCTGATGGAGCGCCCAAAGGTTAGCCCGATAATTCACGGCATGAGGAGGAATGTTCGACTCCTCTCCGTGCCGTGCAATACAAGCAACTTGATTACCGCCAAAAGAAATCGACAAAACCGGACTTGAAGGTAATCCGAAAGGCGTCTTTAAGGAGCTTTTCGAACCAACACTGAACGCCATCCCGGAATGGATACTTCCAATGATCAGTCCAACTTCTTGTGTCATAAAAAATTCACAGAGTAGAGAGCCCTCAAGCCACGCCAGTAACCTTTGTAATCCATGCCACAACCAAACACGTAAGTATCTTCCACTTCCATACCAACGAAATCCACGTTAATGCACTTTCCCGATCTCTCGAGATTCTTTGATACAAGAACTGCGGAGTAAATCTGTGACACACCAGATCGAATAAGCTCTTGATACAGCGCTGCTAATGTAACTCCTTGATCAAAAATATCGTCGACTAGTAGCACCACGCGCCCACTCAACTCTAGATTGGGGAAAACTCTCCAACTTAACTCCCCGCCCGTGAGAGACCGTTCATAACGAGTCACATGGACGAAATCAAACTCGTGAGGAAAATCGAAGCGACGACAAAGCTCTACCGCGGTAAAGACACCTCCCTGCATAACGGCGAGAACAATCGGGTTCTTTTGGGCCAACACTGCAGTCGCCTCGCTTGCTATCCGCTGAAGAGTCGCCGATACATCAGCCTCACTCGCGATCTGAAGCCCCTCTCTGCGAATCTCAATAGCCTCTGCCACAACTGACGAAGCAGAAGTCTCCCCAGGTGATCTCAAGCTCACCCTTTGAGCTCCAAACTCGGTCGCTCAGTTAACTGTGCCAGCTCTTGACGAGCTTCATTCCACTCATTAGACAAACGCAATGCATCCCAATTCTTGCGCTTTTGGCTACGCAGCCGCATCAGACGGAGCTGCGAGGAAGGGCTCACATATTCGGCTAGCGATTCAATGACTACTGGAATCTCTGCCTGTGCATTGCACACTAGCACCATGTCGCAGCCGGCTTTAAGAGCTTTCATGGCGCGCGCCGAGCAGTTGCCTCCTACAGAAGCCCCCCCCATCGTAATATCATCTGAGAAAACTGCACCCCGAAATCCCAATTGTTCTCGTAGTTCGTTCTTGATCCACCAAGATGAAAGACTTGCGGGAAGTGGATCTAACTCAGGAAAGCTAACATGGCCTACCATCAAAGCCGGCAGACCAGCATTAATGAGATGTCGGTATGGCTCAAGATCATCCCAAAGCTCGTTATAATCTCGACCATCCGTCGCACAATTTGTGTGGGAGTCACTCGTCGCTCCCGCATGGGTTGGAAAGTGCTTTGCCACAATTCCCATGCCAGCTGCGCGAGCTCCTGCAGCAAATTCAATGGCAAGTTCACTCACAATAGAGGCTTCAGAGTGCAGAGCACGATCACCGATCACTTCAGCTAACCCCAAATCTAAATCCACCACCGGCGCGAAACTCAACTCTATGTCAATAGCTCGAAGTTCAGAGGCCATCAGCCAGCCAAACGACCGAGCTACAACCCGAGCCCGCGTGGCATCCTCATCGTACAAATGACCAAGAGCGCGCATAGACGGTAACTCCGTAAACGGCTGACGAAAGCGCTGTACGCGCCCCCCTTCTTGATCAACTGCCACAAGCAGTGGTGGAGAGCGAACCTCATGAATATTCGTCACCAACTCCGAGAGTTGTGTTGGGCTTTCATAGTTTCGAGTAAAAAGGATCACTCCACCAACCGCCGGCTCCTTTAACCACATGCGTTCTTCATCGTCGAGCGCGAGACCTTTCAGATCTATCATTAACGGACCAAGCGACAACAATCTAATCCTTAATTTCTACGACAGTGCCAAAAGATACGAGATCGAATAACTCAACAACATCATCATTACTCATGCGAATGCATCCTAGAGATGTGGATTTCCCCAAGCTATCCAAATGTGGAGTTCCGTGGATATAAATGTAACGGCGCATAGAATCCACTAAACCGAGACGGTTTTTGCCAACTTCAGTTCCAGATAACCAGAGTATGCGCGTAAGCACCCAGTCCCAATTTGGATATGCGCGAGCAAGCTCAGCGGAATAAATTTGTCCGGTACTACGCCGACCTCGAAACACGGTACCTTGTGGTTGCCCACGACCTATTTTTGCGCGCACGACGTGTTGTCCACGAGGTGTCTGAAAGCTACCAGCTACCTCACCAGCGCCATGTCTAGAGGTCGAAACTTGATAACTTTTTAGCACCGCATCATCGTCAAGAAAATTCAAACGCTGTGCCTTTAGACTGATGTGAATACGGCGCTCACTCATACTTTAGGATCTCCTCCACTACTTTTAAGATGATATCAGGAGGATAGTTTACTTATTTGTAAATACACACCATCTCGTTTTTGCACTGCCCCCCCCCTTACTAAATAAGCAAACCCTATATACCCTTAGACTTCTCAAAGAGGGCTATTGATTCAACGTGATGCGTGTGGGGAAACATGTCGGCAATGCCTACAGCGATTAGCTGGTAACCAGCAGATTTGATTAACTCCTTAGCATCCCGCGCTAACGTTGCCGGATGACAGGACACGTAGGCGATACGACGGGGTGCTATTTGCGCCATCTGGCTCACGACCGCCTGTGCACCAGATCGAGGTGGATCCAATACAACGAGGTCCCAAGCCCTACGCATAAAGCTCCACTCCAATTGATTCAGATCACCCGCAACAAACGATACGTTATCTATTTTGTTCAGGTGCGCATTACCTGCAGCACGAGCCACCAGCCCACCCTCACCTTCGACACCAAGCACCTCACCCGCATGCCTAGCCAAGGGAAGACTAAAGTTACCTAATCCACAGTACAGATCAAGAACACGATCGTTTTTTTGTACCTCAAGCAGACGCAACGTCTGCGTAACCAAGGCAGCATTAACCTCAGCATTAACCTGTAGAAAATCGGTGGGGGAAAAGCGTAGAGTTACATCAAAGTCTGGCAGACTGTATGCAAGCTGCTCCACACCTGAAGGGTCCATGGCGCGGACCGTACCCGGCCCTCCTCTCTGTAGATAGACATCCAATTCTTGTTGCTGTCCCAGATCCCGAAAAATAGAGAGATCATCTTCCGTCGGGTCGTTCAATACCCGAATTACTATAGCTCGGACATTCTCTCCTGCAGATAGCTCTACCTGGGGTAATCTCTGTCGTAATGATGTTTCACCAATGACATCGCTCAGTTCTCCCGGTAACTTATCCAACGGCTTGACGAGCACCCGACAACTTGCCATATCAGTCACGTAACGAGTCGCACGTTCCTTGAACCCAACCAATACTCGATCTTTCCCCTTCACAAATCGAACACCTAGTCGTGCACGGCGCCGGTAGTTCCATTGAGGACCAAGAATCGGCTCTAACCAAACCTCTGGTTCCACACCAGCAATTCGAGAGAGCGCTTCCCGTACGATCGTTTGCTTAAAAGCAACCTGCGCCTCATAGGATAAATGTTGAACTGCACAACCGCCGCAGCGACTGAAATACTTACAAGGCGGTTCTACGCGCTCCACAGAAGGTTCAAGTATTTCAATAAGATCGGCTTCGTGATACTGGCGGCGGCGGCGGCGAGGAGCTAGCCGAACCCGTTCACCCGGAAGTGCACCTGGAACAAAAACCCGCCGTTCCCCTAAATCGGCGACCCCTTGACCATCATGGGTAAGGTCAACAATCTGAACATCTAGAAGCTCTACATCACTTCGCATAACCAGCCAATCGCCAAGCCTCAAGAAACTCCCTCAGATGCGGGCTGTCCGATTGCGCTAATTTCGTCTCAATACGCTCTAACTCGACACGCAACTGAGACTCATCAAGCAATCCTCTGTTCAGTTGAAAGCGAAGATATATTAGGTAGGTATTAAGCACATCCGTCTCACAGTAGTTTCGTATGGTGATTAATTCTCCCGCAAGATAACGGTCCCAAACCTGATCGCCACTCATCCCAAGCTTACCTGGAAAACCTAGGAGGGTTGCGGTCTGCTCCAACGATGCGCGGGCATATGGCTGCCAGCCCGATAACGCATCCATTAAATCTAGATGTCGCCAGTGCCACCGACTCAAATAATTGTTGTAACGAAAATCACGATCATTATTACCTTTCTCCCAATAGCGCTCTGCATTCACGCTATGTAGGAGTGATCGGTAGTGAAGCACCGGTAGATCAAACCCGGATCCGTTCCACGAAACAAGTTCTGGGGAATAGCGATCCAATCCATCAAAAAATTTCTGTACGATCTCCTTTTCCGAAGACTCTACATCGCCCAAACTGAAAACATGAACATCATCACCAGTCCTTAAAACCGCCGCAATTGCCACGATCCGCTGCTGCACCAAGGGAAGAAAATCAGTTTGGCGAGCCTGACGCTGCTTAAAGAACATAACCCTACCGACAGCCTCATCATCCAAATCTTCGACTCCATACAGTCGCCTCCCAAAATCCGTGTCCGGAATGGTTTCAATATCAAAGACGAGGGTATTCAACGCCACTAATCCGCTTTCATCAGGATAGCGACGGCAACAATTAATCCAGCCTCATCACTGAGCGTTAAATGTCCACTCCCGATACCGAGCCGTTCCCTCATGATCTGACCGCGTTCCGAGTAGATGATCTGAGGTTGACCCCAGTCGTTCGGCATCATCCCTACATCACGCACCCATATTCCTTGAGAGAAGCCAGTCCCCATCGCCTTAACGACAGCTTCTTTGGCTGCAAATCGCATGGAAAGAAAACGCACTGGATCCTTCGTTCGCTCAAAAAGCTCGCGCTCATCCTCCAGCAAAAGACGGTTAGCAAATCGCACATCAAAACGACCCCATGTTTTCGTAATCCTAGATTGCTGTAGGATATCCGTACCAATACCGAAAATCATGACCGACGCGCCTCTTGCATAAGCGCCTTCATATCTGCCACCGCCTTCTCCAGACCATCGAATATCGCCCTAGAAATAATAGAGTGCCCGATATTAAGTTCTACGATCGTCTCGATCGCAGCGACTGGCTGAACGTTATGGTAATGAAGACCGTGACCTGCATGCACGGTTAGCCCCAAACGATCTCCGAGCTCAGCCGCTGCACAAATCCTTTCCAACTCTCGTGCCTCTGCGCCACGGCTTGACGCATCAGCATAAGCCCCAGTGTGAAGTTCGACGACTCTCACACCACAATCCACGGTTGCCTTCAGCTGCTCTGGATCCGGGTCGATAAATAATGAGACGCGAATGCCCGCCTCCTTAAGCCGATTACTAACCGCTACAATTTTCTTAACTTGCCCTGAGACGTCGAGACCCCCTTCAGTTGTAAGCTCTTCACGCTTCTCGGGAACGAGACAACAATCAGCCGGACTAGAAGAGACCGCCACCTCTACCATCGAATCAGTGACCGCCATCTCCAAATTAACGCGCGTCCCCACAACCTGTTGCATCAGTTCAAGATCACGCTCCTGTATATGTCTGCGATCCTCACGCAGATGAATCGTTATGCTATCTGCGCCGGCTCGCTCGGCAAGCAATGCGGCAGATACCGGGTCCGGGTAAGGGGTCCCTCGTGCCTGACGCACGGTAGCTACATGATCGACATTGATACCCAAACTGATCGGCGTTTTTTGAGTCATGGTTTCAGCCCTCGTCCATAGACATCCTTTAGGACTAAGCGAGTACTAAGTGGGCGTTCGCCTAAGTAGACCCTCAGCACACGCTTGAGCAACCGCTTTGCGGCCTTTACACTTTCCTCGTCATCCAAGCGTTCCTCACGAAGAGAAATTAGATCTCGCCCGGTAAAGATATCCGGACCGTTGGCAGATTCCTTCTCAAGGCTAATACCATGCTCGGGTTTGAACCGGTATCGAGCCTCCGGGCAGATAAGCTCTCCCGTTTCGATATCCTGCTCGAGCCCTAGTCCATATCCCAAACCTGCCAAGAAGCGCAGCTCAAACAGTCTCAGAGCACGCGACGTATCCAACAAATTTGATAGATCCGAAAGACAGCGGCTATAGCAAGAATATACCGGAAAATTAGGGTCCCCGCGGCCCATCAGCCGAAGCAAAAGCTCATTTAAATAAAATCCCGCGAGCAAGCCCTCGCCAGACAATATAACTGTTGGGGGTTTAACCTCTGCGTGAGTCAGCCGGCCAAGTTCGCCGCGCCTAACCCATGACAGATACAGAGATGAAAAAGGCTGCAGTACGGCTCTTTGACCTGTCTGTAACCGTCTCGATCCTTGGGCGACCAAGGTGATTACACCATAATTTTTGGTCATGCAGTCGATAAGCTGACTGGTATTTCGATAGGGACGCTGATGCAAGACGAAGCCAGGTTCGAGCTGTACGGTTTCTTTGTCGGTCATGGCAAATCAAAACCAAGCTTCTTTAACTCTCGTTCACTGTCTGACCAATGCTCTCTCACCTTTACCCATAGTTCTAAATGGACACGATCGTTTAAAAATTCGATGAGCTCCCGCCGAGCGGCTTGACCCACAGTCTTTAGGACCCTGCCTCCTTTGCCAATTACAATCAATTTTTGGCTAACACGTTCCACCCAAATCACCGCATGAATAAGCCATTGGTTATCTTCATTCCTACCCAAGTATTCCACTTCTACTGTCAAACCATAGGGTACTTCCTGATGGACTACGGAAAACAGTTTCTCCCTGATTATCTCCGCAATCCTGAAATAGTCGCTGCGATCTGTCAGCACATCTGGTGGAAAAAGTGCGGGCCCTTGGGGTAGACGGCCAGCAATCTCTTTGACCAGTCCTTCAAGATTTATACCTTTGCGAGCAGAAATGGGTACAAAAGCCGATAATGGCAACTCTATCGACATGGACTCAAGCATAGGTAGCAATGCTGTTCTTGGGCCTACCATATCGACCTTATTCAAAACTAGCAATGTATCGTTAGCCCTATCTTTTAGGAGATTTGCAAGGTTACGATCCTCGCTCGTAAGTTTGCCAGCTTCAATAAGCATTAGGATTACATCAGCATCCGCGACAGTCTGATTTATCGTCTTCGCCATTAAACGATGTAAAGCTCGTTTTCGGTCCCGTTTTAACGTCTTCTGCAATCCCGGCGTATCCATGAAAACAGCTTGATCTGTCTCTCTATTCAAAATACCGAGAATTCGATGCCGCGTCGTATGAGGCTTTGCACTCACAATGCTGACCTTCTCACCAACGAGAGCATTCAGCAAAGTGGACTTTCCAACGTTGGGCCGCCCAACAATAGCCACATACCCGCTACGAAAATCGTTACTCGTTGCCACTGATTAGTTTTAAAAGCATGTGTTGTGCGGCATCTTGCTCAGCGCCTTTCCGGCTCGATCCCTGCCCGATGACGCTAATCTGTTTCTCTTCAACCAAACACTGTATAACGAATGCCTGTTGGTGCGGTTCACCAGATACCGATTCTACTGCGTACTGTGGTAAACCAAGCCCGTGCCCTTGGAGCCACTCCTGAAGACGTGTTTTAGAATCCTTGAGGGTTGCTGCATCAGGGAGCGTATTTAGTCTCTCCATCATAAACCGATTCACGCAAGCTTCTCCTGCTGCGAAGCCGCCATCCAATAAAATCGCGCCGACAAGTGCCTCTACAGTATTAGCCAAAACTGATGAACGTCGGGCACCTCCAGAACGCAACTCACCAGGCCCTACAATAATATGAGGCTCAACGCCCAATTCTCTCCCGATGTCAGCTAGCGTTTCGCCTTTGACAAGCGCGGCACGCAGTCGACTTAAATCGCCTTCGGAATCATTTTTATTTCGCTCATAGAGTCGCCTGGCAACTATGAAATTCAGCAGTGCGTCACCAAGAAATTCTAGCCGCTCATTGTTTTTCTTAGATGCACTACGATGGGTAAGCGCTTGTTTTAGCAATTCTTGTGTATTAAACCGATAGCCGAGCTGCTCCTCAGCCCAACGGAGTCGTGCGGTTAATGCTTTATCTAAATTTACTTTTCGAATGAGACTAAGAGCTAAGCATCTGCTAAAAATGTGGTTCTACTATCGTACTCGTTACTCAATACTTTTACCTATGCGGCCCCACCGCGGGCCTCCTTGGGTAGGCCAACGCCAGCTCATCCAGATCCGTACTGCCCTACCAACCATACGATATTCAGGGATGAACCGGACGCTTTCAAAACGACTATCCTGGCTATTATCGCGATGATCCCCCATGACAAAATAGTGTCCTTCGGGTACCACGTAAGTTCCCCCTGGACTAAGTCTACCGCGAGTATGAAGCAAAGTATGTTGTCGGTCCCCGAACACCTCACGGCCCATCTGTAACGCAGCGTTCCCTTCGTAAGCACCCAATATCTCCAAAGGAACTAAATTACCGTTGATACTCAGTTCCTTTCTATCCCGCTGATACGTCACTACATCTCCGGGGAGGCCTATCACTCGCTTGATATAGTTGATGCTAGGATCGGAAGGTAACTTAAATACAACTACATCCCCACGCTCAGGCTCACTAATCTCAAATATCTTAGTGTTTACAACCGGAAGTCGGAGACCGTACGCAAACTTATTCACAAAAATGAAGTCACCCTCCAATAATGTAGGCATCATGGAACCGGAAGGAATACGAAATGGTTCGAAAAGAAAGGATCTAAGAATTAATACCAGCAGTAGAATAGGAAAAAAAGAACGAGCATATTCCACTACTACAGGTTCGGATTGGGTTATCTGATCCACATCTGACCGCCCAATTGCCTTCATCCTACGTCCCCTCAAGATGAGTGAGTCGAAGGCCCAGATGACCCCTGTCAGAAAAGTGGCGACCACTAGTAGTAGCGAAAAATCCAAAACTCTATCCTAGATCTGTGTAAAAAAATGAAAATTGAGCAGAGGGCGTAGCAACCGACTCGACCTCGACTATCCTCATCGAAAATTTACTAGTCCCAAGGCAGCGAGCCATCTAACTGTTGTATTGAGAGACATACGTTAGTTCTAGTCAGATCTCGGGCTCACCACAATATAAACAGTTGCAAGGCCATCCTCGCCGTGAGTCATGTGATAGTCGGTCATGCGAACGGGTGCCGTCAGCGACCGATCTCCTGGCAACGTATTGGCTGAAACCTCTTGGGGTACAACATAGCTGGTTTGATCGCCCACTGGCACGATGGACACATCGCTTGCGATCAATCCGGTTGGATCATTGGATACGCTGGGTTGATTCATATCGTTGAGTCCGAAGATCGCCACCATAGCAACTGTAGCCGCGATACCGAACCCGAGCGCTGGACGCATAAAGCGCTTAGAAGTCATCGCCTCCTTAAGTCCTAGCCGGATCGGCACCGGAACTATCCCCAACTCCTTCTGCACATGACGACGTAAAACATCTGGATCCGGATCCAGGATTTCGCCACGCAGTGCAGCGCCAATAGTGGCATAAGACAAGGCTTTCTGGCGGAATTCTGGGTCACGCTCCATACGCCGCACCAAAAACTCGCATTCCTCTGCTGATAGTTCGTCATCTACAAAGGCTGATATCTGGTCCTGAACCTGTTCTGTCATAGTGCTCTCATAATAGTGGGTTAATGCGTTTATCTATAGCTTCCCGCGCTCTAAAGATTCGAGATCGTACAGTTCCCACGGGGCACTCCATAACCTGAGCAATATCCACATAACTCATCCCCTCAATTTCGCGCAACAGAATGGCGGTTCGAAGGTCTTCAGGCAAGCCCTGGATAGCTCTATTTACTGTCTGCCGTATCTCCTCAGATAGCGTTAGCCCTTCCGGGGTATCCGTCTCCTTGAGTTTCGCGAAAACTTCATGCTGCTCGGAATCCTGTAGATCCAGGCCATAGTGGACTGGTCGTCGCCCTGCTGCGACTAGATAATTCTTAGCGGTATTGATGCTAATACGGTAGAGCCAGGTGTAGAAGGCACTTTCGCCTCTGAACGAAGGCGCCGCTCGGTAAGCTTTCATAAAGGCCTCCTGTACCACATCTAACGCCTCCGATGGGTCTCTCACATACCTCATCACTAGCTTGAGTATCCTGTGCTGATACTTGATGACTAAAAGATCAAATGCCGAACGGTCCCCCTGCTGGACCCTTCTTATTAGAGCCAGATCGGCCGCCTTTGCGCTGGTCGGTCGATTCTTGGTGGTTTCCGTCGTACGATTCTCCATAGACACTATAATGCACCGAAAGTTCTATCCTGAGCAGGGATTTTGTTCTCGACTTTGTGAAGCTGCCCAAACTAGACTGAGTCTAACAGCAACTATCCCGTAACATTACGTGAAAAACTCAATAAAAATAGTGGCCTCAAGTGACTGGTACCCCTCTCCGGACTAAATCGAGCGATTTGCCCGGATACGGTCAAGGAGCTTTTCTAAGCCGGGATCGGGAGAAGCGTACCGCCCTACAAGATAGGCATGGATATCCGGATCGGGCAGCTCCAAAAAATTACTAAAACGACGCTTGTCCTCCGGCGACAAAGACGAATAAACCTCCTCGACAAAACTAGCCAAAAGAGCATCGAGTTCTCTCATCCCTCTCCGGCATCGCCAGCGAAGCCTCGCAGCTTCAATATCCAGGACTAAATCTCAACAGGGACACTAATGATCCCGATATGCAATCAACTTCTTGATTTCTGAGATCGCTTTGGCAGGGTTTAGATCCTTTGGGCAAGCCTGGGTACAGTTCAAAATTGTATGGCATCGGTAAAGTTTAAAAGAGTCCTCGAGTGAATCTAGACGCTCATCTGTAGACTCATCTCGGCTATCCACTATCCACCGATACGCCTGGAGCAGCGCTGCCGGACCTAGGTACCGGTCTGAGTTCCACCAGTAACTAGGGCAAGCAGTAGAACAACATGCGCACAAAATACAGGCGGACGGATCATTAATTTGCTCCTGATCCTCCTTCGACTGCAAGCGTTCTTGATCTGAGGGGGGCGGCGCATTCGCTTCAAGCCATGGCTTCACCGAAGCATACTGTGCGTAAAAGTGTGTGAGATCAGGTACAAGATCCTTAACCACGGGCATGTGGGGCAGCGGATATATCTTAACAACACCACTGACCTCTTCCACCGACTTCAAACAGGCCAGCGTGTTGACTCCGTCGATATTCATTGCACAAGAACCACAAATGCCCTCTCGGCATGAGCGACGAAAGGTTAACGTTGGATCAATCTCATTTTTAATCTTGATGAGGCCATCCAAAACCATGGGCCCACAAGTGTCCATATCAACATCGTAAGTATCGAGGGTTGGATTGCTTGTTAAGTCAGGATCATAACGGTAAACGGAAAACTTCCGGATATTGGTCGCATTATTCGCTGCTGGGTAAACCTTCCCCGACTTGATTCTTGAATTAGCTGGAAGACGAAATTGCGCCATTATAAAACCTCTATCATTCCTCGCTTAATAGGTCCGCGCCTTAGGGGGAATGGCCTCAACGTCATCTGTAAGAGTTTTCATCTGTACCTCACGGTTGCCAAAACGTGCCTCCCCGTTCTCGTTCACCCACACAAGCGTATGTTTCATCCAATTCGCATCGTCACGCTCCGGATAGTCCTCCCGAGCCTGAGCTCCACGACTCTCAGTTCGATAGGCCGCAGACTTAATAGTACCCATAGCCTGAAGTAATAGATTTTCAAGCTCGAAAGTTTCAATAAGATCAGTGTTCCAGATCAAAGAACGGTCAGCAACGGATACATCCGAAAATGCGTCAAAAATTGGCTCCAATAAGTCGATGCCCTCTTGGAGGGATTCACCAGTACGAAAAACAGCCGCATGATTCTGCATTACACGTTGCATCTCAAGTCGTAATTTGGCGGTCGAAGAACCACCTCTCGCGTGACGTAAACGATCGACCCTTTCGACGGCCACCTGACCGGCATTTTTCCCAAAGGGCGCAAATTTGTCGCTCGAACTGATCAATTCACCACAGCGAATTGCCGCTGCACGGCCAAAAACAACCAAATCGATTAGCGAGTTCGATCCTAGGCGATTAGCTCCATGCACAGAGACACAAGCTGCCTCTCCGATCGCCATCAGACCGGGCACAACATACTCATCTCCAGCATCATCGGAACTTACAACCTCCCCATAGTAGTTCGTAGGCACACCACCCATGTTGTAGTGCACTGTCGGGAGTACAGGAATGGGGTCCTTCGTAATATCAACTCCCGCAAAGATCTTTGCTGTTTCAGCAATTCCCGGTAGGCGTTCCTCTATAACATCCGTACCCAGATGCTCAAGATGCAGATGTACATGATCCTTGTCGACGCCAACGCCCCGTCCTTCACGAATCTCGATGGTCATTGAACGGCTAACGACATCACGTGATGCCAGATCCTTGGCATTGGGAGCGTAGCGTTCCATAAATCGCTCCTCATCAGAATTCGTAAGGTAGCCACCCTCACCTCGAGAACCCTCAGTAATTAACATGCCTGCCCCATAAACACCTGTAGGGTGAAACTGAACAAACTCTAAGTCTTGGAGAGGGAGGCCGGCTCTCTGCACCATTGCATTTCCATCACCCGTGCAAATATGTGCAGAGGTAGAAGAAAAGTAGGCTCGTCCGTAGCCGCCAGTCGCAAGTATCACTACGTGAGAGCGAAAACGATGCAGACGGCCTTCCGCCAAATCCAGCGCGACAACACCCCGGCAACCCCCCTCCTCTATGATCAAATCGATCACAAAGTACTCTACAAAAAACTTAGCATCGTGCTTCAAAGACTGTTGATACAAAGTATGTAACATCGCATGACCTGTCCGATCCGCTGCTGCGCAAGTTCGCTGAGCCGTCCCTTCCCCAAAATGGGTCGTCATGCCACCAAATGGACGCTGATAAATGCGGCCATCTTCGGTTCGGGAAAACGGCACACCATAATGTTCTAACTCTATGACCGAGGCTGGAGCTTCCTTACACATATATTCGATTGCGTCCTGATCTCCTAACCAATCTGATCCCTTTACAGTGTCGTACATGTGCCAACGCCAATCGTCCTCACCCATATTCCCCAATGCTGCGCTGATGCCGCCCTGCGCAGCCACTGTGTGACTGCGCGTCGGAAAGACCTTAGTAATACATGCTGTTGTAAGACCCTGCTCTGCAAGACCGAGTGTTGCGCGCAACCCCGAACCACCGGCCCCCACAACGATCACATCGTAACTGTGATCAACAAACTCGTAGTCTTTACTCATTACTTACCCTGGAGCTCCCAATGAGATCTTGAGAACAGAAAAAACACCAGCTACTGCTATTACAACATGAGCAAAAGAAACTGATATATGAATGATCGACTTTAGGGTTACATCATGAATATAGTCTTCAACAACTACTTGCACACCAAGTTGAGAGTGATAACTTAACGTGAGTAGAGTGAGAACAAGCAGAGCACTATTCATTGGTGCTTGAACAAAAGCAACTACCGATTTATAGCTAAAATCACCAAGACTAGCGAAAGCAAAGGCGAGCCAAAGCCCTAATGGTATCAACGCCACAGCGGTCAATCTTTGCGCCCACCAGTGTCCAACGCCCTTGTCCGCTGCACCTAATCCTAAAAACTTATTAAGTGAACTGATAAGACTCATCTCACGCCTTTTAGATAATCACTACCAGAACGTAACAAGCGGATGCAACAAACGTGAATAAGATCACAATCCAACCGCTTACCTGATATTGCCCACGCTCGAGCCCGATACCCAAATCCCAAACCAGATGGCGAACACCATTAGCCAGGTGGTAGAAAAAGCAAAAGCCCCAGCCAATGTAACAAAACTTTAATAGGCTGCTACTGAGCAATACGCGGGCATCCGAATAAGCAGCCTCTCCAACTGCTACCGCCATCAACCAGTATGCTAAAACCAGCACCCCTAGGGATAACGCGAGCCCGGTCCCACGATGCATTATCGACAGCACCATCGTTATTTGTGGACGATAGACCTGCAAATGCGGCGACAAAGGCCGCTCGACCCTGTCCATAGTATTCTGTTTCCTTGCTAGGGTAATGTGGAAACGGTACGAACGCATCCGCTCCCACTAGAAATCAATGCAACGGCCCGCCCGCTCCCAATCGCCGAAACGGGTGGGCTCCAACCCCTTCGGGCCCCCAACCTCTCGCAGCTTCTCCGGTGGGGCCTTATCTGAACCCGTTGAGCGCTGGCGCTCTTTAACCACCTCAGATTCTATAACGGGCGAAGTCCCGATCCCGCGTTCCGTATCTATCTCGTGCGATCCGCTCACCCACCAAGTCTGCCAGAAATGGGGAATTTTCGCATCACCAAAATCTTTTCTCGGCCCGATTACGGAGAACCCTCGAGTTATCGACTAGAATTATATCGTGCTGACTCAGACCCCACTAACCCTCTGCCCACTCCCAAGTATTTGCTTCATTGAAGTGACTGGACCGGATGCAGAAACGTTCCTCAACGCACAACTGAGCCGAGACATCGAGAGAGAGCCACTCAGTCGCTCACCTCTTACAGCATGGCATGATTCCAGAGGCAGGGTGCTGGCACTGTTACGTGCACTACGAAGCGACGGAAAATGGCTACTCATGACCCACGGAGCTCACTTAGGTGTCTTGATTCAACAATTATCGGTTTTTATCCTACGTGCCGATGTACATCTACAGGACGCATCAGCGAAATGGTCAGGGGCTATTGCACTAGGTGAAATCGATCATTGGCTTAAGGAGAATAACTCAACATTAGGGTCTAACCCCGGAGACACCACAGCAACGAATGGGATCTTCGTCATTAGAATGAACACATCAACAGCTTATCTGGCTGTACCTGAGGACGCATTCCCGACAATCAAATCCCAATTTTTAATGGCTGATGGAGAAAAAGGTGAGCTTGCTGAAATCAGGTTGGGATTGAGCAATCTACCACCAAACCTAGCAGAGCGTTTTTCACCCCAGATGTTAAATCTTGATCAGCTGGGCGCATTATCGTTCGATAAGGGTTGCTATCCCGGGCAAGAAGTGATCGCACGCATTCAGAATCTTGGAAATGTTAAACGTAGACTATTTCGATTTTCTGGCCAGTTACGCGAAAAACCACCCATTGGCAGTAGACTGATTGATCCTGCCGGGATCAAGGTGGGCGAAATTATACGCGCTGCTCGAGCTGATGATCAGCGAGTAGAATTTCTAGCGGTGGTTAAAACTGATTCGGTCTACGAACACTTAGTCTGTAGCGAAGAACAGGACACACAAATAACTAAAGAAACTCTTCCAACAGAAGTCTCTCTCGCCACCACTAAGCCTCAGGCTTAAGGTTCGGGAAAAGAACTACGTCCCGAATGGAGGCGGAATCGGTCAAAACCATCACTAGTCGGTCAATCCCAATTCCTAGGCCAGCTGCAGGCGGCATCCCATATTCCAGAGCACGTATGTAGTCCTCATCAAAGTACATCGCCTCATCATCACCTAACGCTTTCGCCTTAGCCTGTTCACGAAATCTCTCAGCTTGATCCTCAGGGTCATTTAGCTCCGAGAATCCATTTGCGATTTCCCGTCCAGCAATAAATAACTCAAAACGATCCGTCAAAAAAGGATCATTATCATTGCGTCTCGCCAAAGGAGAGACTTCTGTGGGGAATTGAGTCACAAAAGTAGGGTTTATTAAATGCTGCTCGACGGTTCTTTCGAATAATTCAATCTGGAGCTTTCCAGCACCATGCTCTAATTTGTACTTGATACCCTTCTGCCCGCAAATATGGCGAAGGCAATCAATATCTCGGATACCGCTCCTCAACTCCGAGTTATGACGCAAGAGTCCTTCCTCTACGGTCAATACCGCGAAAGCACCCTCGAGATCGAAGCTCTTACCCTGATACACCACCTGATCCGTACCGAGAACCAAACGCGCTGCTTCACGAATCAGCGTTTGTGTGAGTTCGAGTAGGTCCTCGTGGGTAGCGTAAGCCTGGTAGAGTTCTAACATAGTGAATTCAGGATTATGTTGTGTCGAGACCCCCTCGTTACGAAAACTGCGGTTAATTTCGTAGACCTGCTCTAGACCACCTACTAACAAACGTTTTAGATAGAGCTCAGGTGCCACACGCAGAAAGAGTGGCATATCTAACGCATTGTGATGGGTCGAAAACGGCTTTGCCAAGGCTCCACCCGGAATCGGGTGCATCATCGGCGTTTCTACCTCAGCGAACCCTAGCGCATCGAGAAAGGATCGGATAAAACGCACGATTTCCGTACGTGTCGTAAACACCCGTCGAGTTTCCTCGTTAACCATAAGATCAACGTAGCGTCGCCTGAGCTTAAACTCCTGATCAGAAATGCCATGCCATTTTTCTGGCATAGGTCGAAGTGACTTTACGAGCAGTCGCAATTCATCCACACGAATAGAAAGCTCTCCTGTCTTCGTCTTAAACAATATTCCGGAAGCACCAACTATGTCGCCGACATCCCAGGATTTGAAAGACTGGTATACCTCAGGCGAGACACCATCACGCTCGATAAAGAGCTGGATCTGACCAGAATGATCCTGAACTTTAACGAAGCTAGCCTTGCCCATCACGCGTTTAGCCATCATTCGACCCGCCACTCGTACGGACGGAGAGTCTGTTTCGAACATCTCTGGACTGTGCGCCCCATAAGCAGACTGCAGTTCGTCTGCCACAGAATCACGACGAAAATCGTTTGGAAAAGCCCCTGCATCACGCAGTTTAGCCAGCTTTAGGCGCCTCTCTGCGATGAGCCGATGCTCAGATGCTTCTTTTTTTTTGATTGACTCATTCATCTCTTACAGGCCTTGTTTCAAACTCTCTTCGAGAAAAGCATCAAGGTCACCATCAAGTATGGCGCTAGGATTCCCACTTTCAAACCCCGTTCTCAAATCCTTTATCCGCGATTGATCGAGCACGTATGAACGAATCTGACTCCCCCACCCAATATCAGCCTTACCTTCTTCAAGAGTATCCGCCTGCTCGCGGCGTTTTTGCTGCTCCTGCTCGTAAAGTTTAGCTCTTAGCTGTCCCATGGCCATCGCGCGGTTCTTATGTTGAGACCGATCATTCTGACATTGCACAACGGTCCCAGACGGCATATGCGTGATTCGTACGGCTGATTCAGTTTTATTAACGTGCTGCCCCCCTGCGCCGCTGGCACGATATACGTCTACCCTAATATCGCTCGGGTCGATCTCAATATCGATGTCATCTTCGATTTCAGGAGATACAAAAACGGCCGCAAATGAGGTGTGGCGACGATGGCCGGCATCAAATGGGGACTTTCTAACCAGTCGATGCACCCCTGTCTCAGTTCTCAACCAACCGTAAGCGTAATCACCACGGAACAGGATAGTTGCACTTTTAAGACCCGCAACTTCCCCGGCAGACGCCTCCAATATCTCCGCTTTAAAGCCTCGTGACTCTGCCCAGCGCAAATACATTCTAAACAGCATCTCAGCCCAGTCCTGAGCTTCCGTACCACCGGACCCTGCTTGAATATCAAGATAAGAGTTGTGCGCATCCATATCGCCAGAAAACATACGGCGAAACTCTAAACGCTCGACCTCCCTCTCGTTTTTAATAACCTCTTTGGCGACATCCCGAAAGGTAGCTTCATCCTTCTCTTCTTCTGCAAGCTTGGCGAGTTCACTCACCTCAGCTAGAGAACGTTCAATTCTGTCGAGAATCGTTATTACCGATTCCAAAGATGCGCGTTCCTTACCAAGAGCCTGGGCACGCTTTTGGTCCTCCCAAACGCCTGGATCTCCTAGCTCACGTTCTACCTCCTCAAGACGCTCGCGCTTGCCTTCATAGTCAAAGGTACCCCCTTAGGGCACTGCAACGCCCCTTAAGGTCTGAGATCTTAGGATTAATCTGACTGGGTTCCATCTGTTTTACCGCCGAGGAAGGCACCAAATGATAGCGCAATCAGTCCCTGCTCACAGAGTTTAGGTCGCACCTGACGCTAACGGTTCGATATGCTCTACGATGAGCTGAACGGACGGTACGGCAAAATAGTTATTGATGTCTAACCGGTAAACCAAACGCAATGTATCACCTTCTTTCCATCCCCCTGAAGAACAATGGAAAGCAATAGCATCTAGTGATTTATCATTACCAAAACCCTTGACCATCATTTTTAAATGCTTGCCAGCCAATACCCGCTGTTGTACTAACTTGAATGAGCCCTCAAAGAGGGGCTCAGGAAATCCCTGCCCCCAGGGTCCTACATCGCATAACAAAGATGCGACCTCTAGCGTAATATCTCGAGCATCGAGTTCCCCGTCCGTGAGAATACACTCCGCAAGGTGTTCTGGCCTCAACCTCGCCTTCCCTAAGGCTTCCATGGCGGAGCTAAACTGAGGAAACCCGCCACGATCGAGTGTTAGACCGGCGGCCATGGCGTGTCCCCCAAATCGACTGATGAGGCCTGGATATAGCGTATCTACGTCTGCCAAAGCATCACGCAAATGAAACCCGTGAACCGAGCGCCCAGAACCTTTAAGTAGCCCCATTTCCGTCGCTGCAAAAGCAAACACTGGACGGTGATAGCGATCCTTGAGTCTGGATGCTACTAGCCCCACTAGCCCTTCGTGCCAATCTTCCCGAAAAAGACAGACAATAGGAGCTAGCTCTTCAGTATTGACCAGAGCTTCGGTATCCATAAGCTCAATCGCTTCGGTACCCATCCGAGCCTCTATCACTCGCCGTTTCAGATTAAGTTCATTAAGCTGGGTCGCTAGCTCAAGAGCCTCGTCGGGTGATTCGGTCATCAAACAGCGAACACCGATAGTCATATCATCCAGGCGCCCAGCTGCATTCAGCCGTGGAGCTATCTGGAAAGCCAACTTCGTACTAGTGAGTTCGCAGTTTGCAACATCTGCAACCTGACAAAGCGCTAATAAGCCTGGACGACAACACCCTGCTTGCACCCTGGCAAGACCCTGGTTAATGAGGATCCGATTACTGTGATCTAGGCTCACCAAGTCCGCTATGGTTCCAAGCGCTACTAGATCAAGGTATTGGGAAACAATTTCTGGCTTACCGAGTTGACGACCGAGAGCAGCTAAGAGATAGAACGCCACACCGACGCCAGCAAGATTCTTGCCAGCAAATGGCTCACTGGCCAAATTGGGGTTAACGATGACGTTAGCAGCAGGTAATTCTTCACCTGGCAAGTGGTGATCGGTAATCAATACATCTATGCTTGATTCACGTGCCGCGGACACGCCCACTGTGCTAGTGATACCGTTATCCACCGTCACAATGAGTCCAGGCTCTTTAGCTGCTAATAACTCGACCACCTCCGGCGTCAACCCATAACCAAGCTCAAAACGATTCGGAATAAAAAAACTGACGTCTGAGAAACCAAAAGCCTTAAGACACATGACCATTAGCGCCGTACTGGTTGCTCCATCAGCGTCAAAGTCCCCGACAATAACTACGCGCCCATCTTGATGGTGGCGAAGCAGATCAACACCCTTTTCGAGCGCCCCAAACTCCCCCACGGGGCGTAGCCGCCCAAGTGAAAGATCAAGTTCCTTAGGGGATTGAATATCCCGGCGCGAGAAAACCTGCTGAAGGACACGGTGAGTCCCATCTGGCCACAACCAAAACTCTGATCCTAGAGTTTGGGTGCGTTGCTCAACGCTCGTCATCAGAACACCAAAACCCACGAAGATTGGCAAGGCTGCTTATAATCGAGCCTAGACCAAAACAGGAGTCACTCATTAAATTCACCAGAGAAACCTCAGAGGCCAATCTAATCTCTGCTTGGGAGGCTGGGGCCGTACGTATTGGAGAGGAGTGGGTTACAAATAATCTAATTCTTTCGGCCAATGAAGTGTTGCACAACTGGGTTGCGTCGGACCCCGAAAATCTAGAAATCACCGACCTTGGACCTGCATTAGCGCTAAACCCTGAGGTAATCATCGTCGGCACTGGTGCTTCATTAATCCTACCGAAAATTGATCTTATGACAGAAATTGCCGTGCACGGGATCGGTCTTGAAATCATGGATACCCCTGCAGCCTGCCGAACATATAACGTTCTAATTTATGAGCAACGCGCAGTGGTCGCCGCACTTTTTCTTTCATAATAAGAAGCTAATCAAATCCGCTCTATCTGGGCAGATGATCGATTGGGTCGACAGGAGTACCATTTCGCCGGATCTCAAAATGAAGTTGTGGCTTTTGGCCTGGACCTATCCCCATGCTGGCAATAACCTGACCCTGTTCCACCACATCTCCCTCAGTCACAACTAATTGGTCGTTGTGCCCGTAAGCGCTAAGGTAAGTATCGTTGTGCTCAATGAGCACCAGCTGCCCGTACCCCAAAAGACGGTCTCCCGCATAAACAACCCGGCCCGGCGCCGCAGCCCGAACATTCTGTCCGATCTCACCGCCAATACCTATCCCGTTGCTTTTAGTGCTTCCCGATCTGTAAGGGCTTACCAATGGTCCTTGAACCGGCCACCGCCAGTTGAGAGCCAACAAAGTTGATGATGGTCGCGGTGCTGGAAGTGCAACTGCTATCTGTGGCTCACCGGTGGGCACTAGAATCAGTCGCTGGCCCACAAAGATTAGATCCGGATTCTCTAACTGATTCCAGCGTGATAGATCTCTGGTGTCCAAACCATAACGCCAAGCAACCATCTGAAGGGTGTCACCAGCTTGCACAACATGCGCCCGAACCGAGTAATCCACGATTGTTGGCGCACAACCCACCGCCAAGGGTACTACTAGGATAAGAATATATATTCTGTTAAAGCGCACCCTGTGCTACTAACTCCGCAGTCGTAGTAAGACGTATAAAAACACTCCCAAGGCTATGGAAATCCACCCTATAAAGTCCACATGCTTGCGTAGTCTTCTCTCCATAGACTCCCCTCCCCAACAAAGCAACCCGGCGACAAGAAAAAACCTGCCGCCTCGTCCCACGAATGAGGCCAGCACAAAAACAGGTAGCAACATGTGCAGAGCGCCAGCAGCGATAGTAAATATCTTGTAGGGGATAGGAGAAAACCCAGCGATGAGTACCGCCAGAAATCCCCATTCCAAGAACCATTCCGTAGCTCGAAGATACTCGTCCCAGTAACCCAGCGATACAAGCACGGGTTGGATAGCATCTAACAAGAACCAACCGATAGCATAGCCCAGCATTCCACCTCCGACCGAAGCGACTGTCGTTAATAGAGCAAAGCGCCAACCTCTCGCAGGTTTAGCCAATGTCATCGGTGCTAACAAAAGATCAGGTGGGATTGGAAAGAAAGAAGACTCAGCAAAACTTAGAACACAAAGATAACGCTCCGCATGGGGATGCCGCGCCCAACTGAGTGTTCGGTCATAGAGTTTAGTAAAGAGTTTCAACCGTCTGTTCCTCCAACTAATGGAACAAAACTGACGAGCTCTAATTCTTCTTTCTCAAATGTGTCGCCGCGTCGCGTAATACGATGTAACCGCTGCTCACCACGTATTCCGATAGGAATGATCAGATGACCACCCTCGTCAAGCTGGTTTAATAAGTTCTGGGGGGG